>Ga0207661_10000180_pt1 | contig 40841 bp, 32 predicted proteins | sample KBSC713LmetaG_FD_184337 | JGI IMG/M metagenome (GOLD analysis project Ga0207661, IMG submission 184337) | Corn rhizosphere microbial communities from Kellogg Biological Station, Michigan, USA - KBS C7.1-3L metaG (SPAdes) (version 2) | ecosystem: Host-associated > Plants > Roots > Rhizosphere ...
CGAATGACTGCGGCCGGCGGATGAGCGGGAAGGCGCCGCACAACGCCGAGCTGGCCCGAGACGTACAGCCCCGGGACGGACAGACCCGACTCGCCGAGCTGCGGGCCGAAGCAAACGACGTGACCGCGCAGCTCCGCAAGCTGGAGACAGCGCCGTGCCGGTGCCGACGCCGGGCTGCTGGACGCACTGCCGGTCCTTCGGCCGGATCTGGGCGGCTGCCGGACGAGCAGGCGCTGTTCACCGCGTTCCGGCTTGAGATCCGCTGCGACCCGGCGACCAACATCGCGCACGGCCGCGCGACGTTGACCGGGAAGACGTTGCTGCTGCGGTCACCGCGGGAAACGGGGATCTTGCAACCATCTGTGCGGTGCCCCCAAGGGGATTCGAACCAGATGGCTGCGGCGGCCGGCTCGTGATCGAAGCGTCCTTCCGATGACGACGATCTTGGTGCCTTCCCGGTGCTCACATCGGTCGCGAACTCGTACTCGACGACGCCGGGCGCTGGGTGCCGACCTGATCGAGGTCGGCGCCGCGGTGGTTCAGTGCAGCTTGCTAAAGAACTTCCGGATGTCGTCGACGAGCAGGTCGGGGGCCTCCATGGCGGCGAAGTGGCCGCCGCGGCCGAATTCGGACCAGTGCACGACGGTGTGTTCGAGCTCGATAGTGCGCCGGATGGACACATCCAGGGGGAACACCGCGACCCCGGTCGGCACCGTGGAACGCTCACTCGCGCCCCAGGCTCCGGCATGCGCGGCCTCGTAGTAGCTGTTGGCCGAGGACCCGGCGGTGCCGGTCAGCCAATACAGCATCACGTTGGTGAGCATCTGATCCCGGTCCACCGCGTCCTCGGGCAGTTCGGCAGCCGGATCGGTCCACTCCTTGAACTTCTCCACGATCCAGGCCAACTGCCCGACCGGGGAGTCGTGCAGCCCGTGTGCCAGGGTCTGCGGCCGGGTGATCTGGATCATCACGTAGCCGGACTGCTCGGTCTTCAGGTACTGCAGGCGCTCCAGCCGCGCGCGCTCGGCCTCGGTCAGCTCGGCCACCTGGTCCGGCTCGACCTCGGTGAACGCGGAGAGCCCGTTCGCGTGCACACCGACGACCTTGTCGGGGTTGAGCCGGCCGAGCCCTGGGGAGATGACCGCGCCGGTGTCGCCGCCTTGCGCGCCGTAGCGGTCGTAGCCGAGCCGGTTCATCAGCTCAGCGAACGCCCTGGTCACCCGGTTGGTGTCCCAGCCGGCCTCGCCGGTCGGCCCGGAGAACCCGCTGCCGGGGATCGACGGGATCACCAGGTGGAACGCGTCTGCCGGGTCGCTGCCATGTGCCCCGGGATCGGTCAGCGGGCCGATGACGTTCAGGAACTCCACGATCGAGCCGGGCCAGCCGTGGGTCAGGATCAGCGGCAGTGCGTCCGGCTCGGGCGAGCGCACGTGCAGGAAGTGGATGTTCTGCCCGTCGATCTCGGTGGTGAACTGCGGGTATTTGTTCAGCTCCCGCTCGTGGACGCGCCAGTCGTAGCCATCGCGCCAGTACCCGGCCAGCCCCTTGAGGTAGCTCACCGGCACTCCGCGGCTCCAGCCGACATCGGGCAGGTCCGCGGCCCACCGGGTCCTGGCGAGCCGGTCCCGCAGGTCGTCCAGGTAAGCCTGGGGGATGTCGACGGTGAAGGGCCGGATCTCGCTGTTGTTCTCCATGCCGGACGACGCTACGAGCCGGTTAGGTCAGGATCAGTCCTAGGTCGATGGCAGACTTCAACCATGCGGGAAACCTCGGCACGGCTGCTGCAACTGCTCTCGCTCCTGCAGACCCGACGCGACTGGTCCGGCGCCGAACTGGCCGAGCGACTGGAGATCACTTCGCGCACCGTGCGCCGCGATATCGACCGACTGCGTGGCCTCGGCTACCCCGTGCTGGCCACCGCGGGCGCCGCCGGCTATCGGCTGGGTGCCGGCGCGGACCTGCCTCCGCTGCTGCTCGACGACGACGAAGCCGTCGCGGTCGCGATGGGCCTGCGCACCGCCGCTGGCGGTTCGATCACCGGGATCGAGGAGACCTCAGTACGGGCGCTGGCCAAGCTCGAACAGCTGCTGCCGTCCCGACTGCGCCACCGGATCAACGCCCTGCAGTCGGTGACGGTGCCGATGGCGAACACCGGCCCCACCGTCGACCCGAGCACCCTCACCGCCATCGCCGCCGCCTGCCGCGACTCGCTGCGCCTGAGCTTCGACTACCGCACCCACGACGGAACCAGCAGCATCCGCACGACCGAGCCGCACCGGCTGGTGCACACGGGTCGGCGCTGGTACCTACTCGGCTGGGACGTCGACCGTCAGGACTGGCGCACCTACCGCGTGGACCGGCTCGACCCGCGCACGCCCACCGGCCCCCGCTTCGCCCCGCGCACCCCGCCCGACCCCGACATCAGCGGCTACATCTCGCGGGCGATCTCCACGTCGGCCTACCGCTACCAGGCCCGGTTCACCCTGCACGTCAGCGTCGAGACCGCGGTGGAGCGGATCGCCCCCACCACCGCAGCGCTGGAGCCGATCGACGAGCACAGCTGCACCCTGCGGGCAGGGTCCAACTCGCTGGACGAGTTGGCCATCTACGTGACAACCAAAGGGTTCGACTTCCAGGTGCACGAGCCCCCGGAGCTCGTCGAGCATGTCAGGACGCTGGCAGCCCGGCTCGCCGGCGCGACGGATTAGCAATACCGCCGTCTGGTCGGGCAGCGGGACTGGAGTGGTCAGGATGATCATGCCGGGTCAGCGGGGGAAGGCGGCGGTGTGGGCACGGGCCCAGTCGGCGAACGTGCGTGGAGCGCGGTCGAGGAGGTCGGCGACCGTGGGGGTCACTCGGCTGTCGTCGTACTCGCCGGCCACGAAGAAGCGGAAGAACGCCTCGACCACGTCCGGCGACATGGTCGCCGCCATCCGGGACCGGGCCGCCGCGTCCGGTTCCGGGTCCAGCCGCAGCCGGCGACCGAGTACCTCGCCGAGGACCTGGAGCCGGTCCGCGGGGGTCAGCGCCTGCGGACCGGTTAGCCGGTAGCTGCGCCCGGCGTGCCCGTCCGCGGTCAGAGCCAGCACGGCGATCGCGCCGATGTCCGCGGGGTCGACCACGGCGACCGGGACCGCCGCGAACGGCTCCTGGACCACGTCACTCCGGCCCAACTGCTCCGCCCACGCAAGCGCGTTCGACATGAAGCCACTGGGCCGCAGCACCGTCCGCTGTAGACCGCTGTCCCGGACGGCAGCCTCGGACACCACGTTATAGCGGACCACGTAGTTGTCCAGGTCGCCGCCGACGACGGCCCCACTGGAGAGCAGGACCACCCGCTCGACCCCGGCCGAGCGCAGTGCGGCGAGCAATCCGGGCGGGTCCGGCTGGCCGGCCAGCAGGAAGACCGCATTCACTCCGCGGGCCGCCGCGCGCAGGCTGTCCGGCCGGGTCAGGTCACCGGCCACCAGCTCGACGGGCCCGGCGCGGTCCGGCGGCCGGCGGGTCAGGCCCCGGACGGCGTGCCCGCCCTCGGCCAGCTGCCGCAGCACCTCGGCGCCGACGTTCCCGGTGGCCCCGGCGACCAGGATCATGTGTCCCCTTCCCTGCGTGGCTTGCGACGTCAGCAGAGGTTAGGGGCCGCGAGGGAACCGTCAGGTGCCCAGCGCGTCGGCCAGCTCGCCCGCGTGCCGCTCCGCCCACTCGGTGAGCGCGGTCAGCGGGTCGAGCAGCGACCGCCCCAGCGGGGTCAGGTCGTACCCGCCGCCGCGCACCGCCGGGGCCGCCACTAGCCCTGACGCCGTCAGCTTGCGCAGTGTCTGGGTCAGCATCTTCTTGCTGATGCCGCCCGCTCGCTCCAGCAGCTCGGTGTAGCGGCGCGGCCCGTGCGCCAGGCCCACCACCACGACGACGGACCAGGTATCGGACACCAGGGCCAACGCCGACCGGGCCGGGCAGTCGGCCAGGAACACGCTGTAGCCGGTCACCAGTACACCGCCGTTCCCACCGGGTGAGCGTCACCCGTAAACCATGACCGCCGGTCATCCGTGGCACGACCACCTGGCTCACCGCTCGATCCTGCCGACCGCCGCCACCTCACCCCGCCCGAGGCGGGTCCCGGCCCCGTCACCGGAAATCTCGGCGCCGACAATCTCGACCTCCTCCCATAGCGCAGGACCGACGACGACTCACGATCGTCGTCGCGACCCATCTTCCCGCCGCCGCGGTCGGTTGCAACCGCACCGTTCACCGCTACGACGGCACGCTGGGGTCCGGGGAAGGCGTGACTCCGATCTGAGCCGGCCTGTCTCGGCACTGGCGTCCTGGAGGCTCAGTCGTACTTTGCCGCCGTGGCTGGTCGACGTCCTCGGTGCGGCGCCGCCTCGAGTCCGGGATCCGACAGCGGCCGGCTGACACTAGTTGTACTGCCCCGGGGACGTTGGTTGTGTGACGACACGGTGTGAATGATCTTGATGTGGTGAGGACCTCCTGGCGTGGTGTGGAGCTGTTGACGGCATCCGCATCGCGGCTGGGCCCGGTCGAGATCGGCGCCCGGCTCGGGGTGCCGGCCTCGACGGTGCACGCGGTGCTGGTCCGCTGCCGGCTCAACCGACTCTCCCACCTCGACCAGGCCACCGGGGAACCGGTCCGCCGCTACGAACACGACCATCCCGGGGCGCTGCTGCACGTGGATGTGGAGAAGCTCGGCGACATCCTCGCGCCGGTCGGCCAGCAGCCGCAGCACGACCAAGTCCTCGGCCAGGCTGAGCTCGCGGCGCTGGCTGCGGCCGCGCAGCGCGGCTATCACGACTGCGTGCGCGTCGGTGGCGTCGGTCTTGCGGCCCTGCCCAGCGTCGAGCACCCGGACCCGGGCTGACAGCTCCGCCGGCACATCCAGAGCCTTGCTCGTACTCTACTTAGCTAGGTAGAGTACGAGCATGGCTCGGGAGCCTCGGATGACCCTGCCGACGCAGCTTGTCTTGAAAGCAATGCTTGTGGAGCCAGCAGGCGAGATGTACGGACTTGAGATATGTTCTGCTGCAGGCCTCGCGAGCGGCACCATCCATCCAATCCTCGCTCGCCTTGAGCACGTCGGCTGGCTCGAAAGTCGCTGGGAGGACGTGGACCCCCGAGAGGAAGGTCGACCCCGCCGCCGGTACTACCGCTTTAGTCGTGATGGAGCGGAGCGGGCTCGTATTGCCTTAGCGCGCGCCTATCAGACCTCAAACCATCTCCGACTATATCCAGGCGTAGTTGGGGAGGGAGCGCCCTCATGACTGCGCCCTTCTACTACTACGACCATCGGGTCGCCCGCACCCTCGGTGGTACCCTCCGAGCAGCGGAGTCATACGCGTCGCAGGCATACGGTGATCTTACGGGTGCGTATCTTGAATCTGCGCAGGGTCGAGCGTCATATATGTCGTTGACTGCAGTCGAGCGATTAACTGAGGCGCTCGATGAGGCAGCGACGCACGCATATTCAAGTGGTCGAGTGGCTCTGTCGACCCAGCTCTCGCAGGCTCGCGAACAGGCGAACCATGTTCGCCAGATAGCTAAGCATAGGCACGGCGGTCTATTGCTACCAGGCGAGCAACTTGATCTGCTGCGCGCCTCTCACTCTGCGCAACAACTGGTGTATCATCTTAACGCCGCCAGACTCGTATATGACTCGGAACGATCTCGAACTCATCGGCCCTCGGGCGGTCGATCGGTGGATCTCCCGCCGAGGACCATTTTTTCGGCCGAAGATCTAAGACTGCCGCCAGGCATGCATGTAAGAGAGATTACGTTGCCGGGCACTCTGATTGCTATTGCTGTGCTTATGCTTCCGTCTCGTCACAGGCGCAGGTACTCGGAGGAGTTCCGTAGTGAAGTACGGGACCTACCCGCCAACGAACAGGTAGGTTACGCCTGTAGGCAATGTCTCATGGCCGTCATGCTTCGTGGCGGCCTGATGTCTGATGCTTGGCGGAAGTGGTTGTGGCGCCGAGAAGGCAATAGTAAACCGGACGACCCGAGCCGCCGATGGTAGCCCTACTATCGACAACTCTAGGCACCGGAGGCTGCGTCGTTTTAGCAATCACTGCGCTAGTCGCGGCGCTCCTATTCATTCCGTGGCGCGAACCCAGTGACCGGGCGGAGCGTCTGTTGCGAGCCTGGCGGGGACTTGATAGGGGGCCTGGCTCAGCCAAGACCAAGCAGAGGCGTCGCCGTACAAACGGAAGGTGATGGCCAATCCGAAACTGCCTACTGGCGCCGGATGCTGGATTCACATCAGCTCGCCCCGAAGCCTGAGCGAGGTCGCGGAGTGGGTCGCCGGCCTGCCCGAGGAGGTGGCCACCGCCGTCCTTGGTGGTGCACGAGACGGCGAGAACCGAAGAGCGCACCTGGTCACCTGCGATTGCCTCGTTTGCGGCGGCCGGTCCAGAGCACCTCGAAAATCGCTAGGGCAGCGCGTCGGCGTTCCGTGTTAGATGACCACACCGCAGGCAAGACGACCCCAACGGCGACAATCATCACCACGGCGGTGGCGAGGGCAAGAGCCCATCGGTTGGTGAGAAGGCTCACCAGGACAAAGAGACTTCCGGTAGTAGCGCCCGCGAAGCGCGGGCGACTCACCAATCACGGCATGCCACGGCCCCCTGTCCCTCCTTCCATGTATCATCCGTCATCCAGGAGCAGGCCCGCGGTGGGCTGAGCCACGACCACTATCTCATGATCGCGCGATCGGACTCTGGCCCTGAGCGTCCGACCTCGCCACTCCGTACCGCCGAGCCGGCGGAGGCTCGAGCGGCCAGCACAGTCCCGAGGTATGGCAGCGGGCCGCGCAATAGCGTCGGGCGGCGGTTGCCGGAGGACTGGCGCGCCACGCAACTCGGCTACGGCAGGCCGTCAACGATGTGAAACGAACGTCCGGCCATAGCCACGTAGTGCGCGGGACGGGCACCATGCCGCGGGTGCGGCAAGGACGGTCAGCCTGCTCCGTCGCGTCAGGTGCGCAGAAGACCGGCTTCGCGCCGGCCTACCTCTCCGATCGCCTCTGACGACTGGCCGCCAGGAGGAGCTCGTGCGGAGAGCGGCCGGCGCATTGCGCCTGAGCCCGGCGATCAATCAAAGGGGCCAGACGGCTCGGATGCGATGCGAAAGATCCTCGGCGCGGCGTCCACCACGGCGAACCGGATGGCCGAGTTGCGCAATCAGGGCTATGGGACTAGTCATGGGCAGAGCGTCGGGCGCGTCGGACTCAGCAGGCGACATGCATGACTGGCGATGAACGCGGCCCGACTCTGGTGCGAGTTCATGCTGGATACCTTGGCCGATCCTAACGCACCGTGGCGCCGCTCGGGCGAAACGTCAACCGAAGAGTAGACATAGACCGTCGGCGGCAATCGTGACCCCAAGAGTCAACACCGAATCACAGCTGATTGAGAGCGCGCGGCACAATCGAAGCTGCTCGGGGGAGGCGCAGTGCGCGGGTCTTGGAAGACCGCCAGACAGAAGCTTAGGGTCGGACCTCCAGCGCCATGAGCCGGAAGGCTCCGCTCGGCGTGGCGTCGACACGTGAGTAGTCGCGCCACCTCAACCGGTGGACTCCCCGAAGTTCGATCGGCGCTTCGCGGTTCCTCATGGTTCCGGCTCGGGTGTTCGGCCCCGACGATCGAGTCCCGGACAGTGTGATGCCCTCGTAGAGCCGGAAAGCAGCCGCATTCGTGGCTCGTCCATGGGTGACAGGCCGCCAATAGGCAGGGTCGTTGGAGATGGCAATGAAGGTCCCATTCCAGCCGGGCTTCCCGGCGACGAACCTTTCGAGGCGTCCGATGTCCTTGACGATGTCGTATGCGCGGACATCTTGAGCGCCCTGATTCTTCAAAGCGAACTGCTCACCATTGACGAGGCCTGACCATAGAGCCGTCAAGTACTTCGGCTCAACTACGGTGTAAGCACGAAGGTCGGGATGAGTGAGAAGCAGGTCGAGGCGCACATTTGGCTCCGGGTGGGTCTCGAGCCGGATCTGTAGCTCCGGATCGATCTGATGGGCTTCCCACGCGAGGGCATGCTGAAAGTCAGCCTCCGAATGGAACACCGGGCGCTTCTGCCCAAGCCGCGGGATCAGCACATCCAGCTCCACGCTGCCCGCCATCACGCTCACCAGGCCATCCTGCCGTGGAACGCAGGAGGGTGGCCGCCCTGGCTCGACGCGCGTCGCGCGCTTCTCCCGCGCTGCGCGCGGGACGCGCGACTCTGCCGCTGGTCGCGCACAGAGTCTGATCGCTGGGAGTGGCGACGCTTCGTGTCGTTCTCTCGAGTCAGTGGGAATGCAGATCGGTGAACGCGACCCCGTCCGGCTCGATTGCGAACCGAGCGGTCACCTGGCGTGCTGTCAGCTCTTCGACGATCAGAGCGACCATGGTGCGGACCATAGGGCCGTAGAGCATGTTCTTGGTATCGAGGGACACCAAGGCACCCTCGGCGCTGACCTGCAGCGGAAACACGTGGTTAGCGGTGTAGAGGACGTCCCGTCCCTCAGCGTCGGACGTCCGCTGCACCCCTCCATCCATAAGTTGCTCGTAGGTCAGAATGCGCCGTCCTCCGCGACGCCCCAGAGCTGGCAGGACACCGCGTGCAGCGCCTCGCCGATCTCCAGAGGCCGCGGCCCGGTCAAGTAGAAGGCGTGCCGCCCTCGCCTTCCTCTTCGTCACCCCACAGCGGCACCGTCAGCGCGCCGGGCTCGAAGGAGACGAACGGCGAATCAGGCACAGGGCGTTCAAGCATCCGGCCAGTATGACCCGCGCCTTATAGCCCCGCTTGACGCACGAATGCGCGCTCATGCCGCGGGGAGCGCGGGAGCGCGGGAGCCGTTTCGCATGCGGAACTCGCGCACGCTTCCCGTACCGGCCCGCTTCATGAAGCTGAGGCGGCCTCTGCCCGGCCATCCCTGCGTGGGTGGTTGGTCAGGAGTTGTCGACCGTGGGGAGGCCCAACTTGACCCGGACCAGCGTGTCCGCTGCGTTGATCGCATCGGTCGAATCCTGCGAGGCCGCTGCGACGATCTCGTCTATGGATTTGGCTTTCGCCGCGACGTTGAGAAGGTTCAAGCCCTGAGCGGCCTTGGTCACGTAGTCGTCGATCAGAGGCTTTACGTCGGCTGGCCATGAGGTCTCAAGTAGTCCGGAGATGCGTGCACGGAACGCCGTGGCCGCTACAGCGGCGGTAAGATCGGATGACGGCGATGTCCACCGGCGTCTGGTCAAGCGCCTTGTCCAGTGGTCCCCGTGCCCGCCGGTACGCATCCGCGAGTTCTTGATACCGCTTCGCGGACTCCGCCTTCGTGAGGACGGACGGCGATGGGGTACTGGTCCCGGGGCTCGTGGCCGCCGAGGACGCCGTAATGGCAGCGCCGGTCGTCGGGCCCGCCGAAGCGCCCTGGCCGGAACAGGCCGACAGCGCGAGGACGACCGCGGCGGATCCCGCGGCAACAGCCAGCCCCCGGCCGGCCAGTCCACGAGTCGTACCAGATGACATCCGAACTGTTCCCGTCTGTGTGCCGGCCTGACGGGCTGTCAAGCTACCAAGATCGGCACCTCGATGGGTCATCTCTGAATATCTAGTGACTGATGCAGCCGTCGGCGTGGACTCCGGATACGCGGCTCAGTCGCCGAGCGGGTCAACGCGCGACCATGCCGCGATGTACAGAGTTGGTTCATGCCACCAGAAGGGCGGGGTATGTCTTGAGTGCGGCTGCGGCGTCGAGTATGCGGGCGGCGTCATCTTGGTGCTGGCCAGCCGGCGCAGAAGGCGGCGAAGTTGATAGGCCGGGACGCGCCGGTTGGCCGGCGTTCCAGGCCTGGGAGCCGCCAAAGGACACGAGGAAGTCGACTGCGGCCGCGGGGTCGGGGTGTCCGCGCACCTCCCCTACGACAGCGGCCGTATTGACTTGCAGGGCCAGCAGGAGCGGTTCAAGCCAGGCCGGGCCGAGCCAAGCCGTGCCCCGGTCGACGAAGGCGGCGCGCAGGTCGCGAGGACGACGATGCTGGCCCGGCTGGCCACGCGGTGGAGATCGCCGAGGCGATTGTTTCCCTGCCTCGGGCCGGGCCCGTACGGGACCGGGCCGACCGTCGCCGCCGATGCCGGCCACACCGAGGCCTGAGCCGCCGAATCGGGGCGTGGCGCCTCGGAAGCGCCAGGGCCGGAGGGTCTCGGGAGAATTGACAATTCTGTGACGGCAAGAACGAGCCGCTGATAGATTGCCCGGGCGCGGGCTCGAGACAGCGTTGAGGCGAACTCGATCCGCAGCGGGCATATGGGATCGCGACGGTCGCCGTAGGCATCAACGATCGTGCGGGGGCGGGGGCGGGGGAGCGGTGGTGGGTCGGCGGACGGTCGTGCTCGCGGGCGGCGCTGTGGCATTAGCGGTCGTTGTTGTCGTAAGTGTGCTGGTGGGTCGGTCGGGGGGTGACCCTGGGAGTGCGGCGTCTCCCGCCGCGTCGGCGTCGGCGTCGAATCAGCCGGGCGAGGTCGCTGCGGCGCTGCGGAAACTGCCGACCTCGCCGGAGACTGTCGTCGCCGATGGCGCGCGGAAGCAGCTTGCCGGGCATGCGGCTCAGGCAGTGCCGCCCGGATCGCGGGTGGAGCCGAGTCCCCGGTCGTGGGCGCCGGACGGGGTGGGTGGCGGGACGATGCTGGTGACGGTGACAAGCCCTGGCCACCGGCCGGTGACGTATGCGGCGGTGATGGTCTTCGAGCATGGTGGGTGGAAGGTGCTGGCGACCTTCCCGTTGCAGGGGTCGGCATGAGCCGGCGGCTGCCCCGTGCGCTTGTGACGCTGGGCGCGGCGGTGCTGCTGGTGCTGCCGGCGCCTGTCCTGAGCGGGTCGCAGGCGGCGGCGTCCGCACCCAGCGATCCGGAATCCTGGGCGCGGGGGTGCAGTGCGCCGGCTCTGGGGCTGGGTGAGGACACCGTCTCGCGTGCGCCCGTGCTCAACGGTGACAGGTCGCCGTCGGGCGGGCCGGTTGTCAACCGGCCGGATGCGACCGGCAAGTGGTATCCGATCGTGCTGGTGCACGGCTGGACTAGCAGTGACACCGTCGCCGACCCGGACGACGACACGGGCGCGTTCTCGCACCGGATCGACCTGTCGAGCAACCGCATCGTTGCTCCCCATGTCACCCGGTCTCTGATTGGTCAGCTGCAGGGACTTCCCGGGGCGGCGGTCTTCACCTTCGACTACCACCCCTACTCGGCCCGCTGGGTGGATGACAAGCATCTCGGCCCCGCCCTGGGGATGGTGATCGACTGCCTGTACCGGGCGAGCGGGCAGAAGGTGGTTCTGCTGGCCCATTCGATGGGCGGGCTGATCAGTCGCTGGGCTGCCACTCACCCTGGCATCACCGGGGCCGACCGGTCCGGTGAGATCAGCACCGTGGTCACCTTCGGTACGCCGGAGACCGGCTCGGTCGCGGCGCTGCTGGCCGCGGTCGACATCGATTTGAGTGCGGCCACCAGTGAGGCGCTGGCGTTCATCCATCTGATCCTGTCGGCCTGCGGGAGGCTGTCATCGAGGGAGATCGAGACCGGCACGGTCTGCGACAAGCTGCCTGCGCCCGCACGCACCTTCGAGTCTGACGCCGGCATCGCGTTGCGCGCCGGCTCGGGGCAACTGGCCGCGCTCCTGCCGTGGCCAAAGGGCATCTTCCTCGAGGCGCTGGCCGGCGATACCAGCTTCGAGGCCGCCGACGGCATGGGCTGGTTCCAGTGGCCGTCGACGCACAAGGTCACCGGCGCCGGCGACATGATCGTCACCAGCGGCTCGGCGCTGGCTGGCGCCGGCAACGCCCGCAGCGTCCACTGCGACTACCAGCTCAGTCCCGCCCGGGGCGTGGCCGATCAGTTCCTGCTGCGGGTCGGCCTCATCGCGAAGTCGGATGTCGCTCTCCAGCCGTTGGGTTCCTTCGGTGGAGCCTGCTTCCACACCAGCCTGATGCGCGACATTGAACTGACTAACGAGGCCCTGGGCGCCGTCCACGACGATCTGTCGTCCCGCGCCCCGCCCACACCGGCGGCGCTGCGGGCAGCGCCGGTGCCCTCTTTGTGCGGCCATCGGCCCGGCACGCTGGTGAACGGCACACTCCCGAACATCCCTGCCAGTCAGGGATCCGTCGAACTCGCCGGCTCGGGTCGCAGGGCGCGGAACATGTACGCGACCGGTGATCTCGACGGCGACGGCACCGGCGACGCGGCCGCGGTGCTCCAGTGCAGCCGGGGCGGTGTCGGCTGGCCGGACTGGATCGTGTTCTACAGACCAGGGCCGAAAATCATGGGCGCGTTCGACATGGGCTCCGTCGTCGGTGGCGCACGCGACGGCACCACGCGTATCGCCTACCGTGACGGGAAGATCGTCGTCGACACCCTGGACGCACGGACGTCGGACACCGGGTGCTGCCCCACCGGTCGGGCGGTCGTCACCTTGCGCTGGAACGGGCGCAAGATCGTCGCGGACAGCGTCCAGCACCTGACCGGCCCGACGGACATCACCTTTACCGGCATTGGCAACGTCCACCTGGGTATGTCGCGAGCACAGCTGACCGACCTCGGCTACACCGGTTCAGAGGGCGCCGCCGGCTGCTGGGAGTTCTCGGCGCCGGGCAAGCCCTACGTGACCTGGGGTCCCCAAGTCGGTGTGGTTCGCATCTACCCGACCTCTGGCGACTACCAGACCGCGATCGGCGGCATCAAGGCCAATGTCTCGCTCCTCGCATCCGTCGACGAAGACTTCACGGGCTACCCGATCGAGCGACACCTGCACGGCGACTTCGGACAGGGGTCCGACGGCGTTCTGGTCCACGGTCCCGGTGGGGTCATCGGTATCGGTGTCGGGCCGCCACCGGGAGCATCGGCCGACGACAGCCTGCGCACGGTCACCTCGATCACCGTGGGCGACGCGACGCATGCCGGGTCGATGGAGGTGGGCTGCAACTGACCTGATCAGCAGGCCGCGGGGTCGAGGTTGCGGAGGACGGCGACAGTGCCGGGCCGCGTCGGCCGTCGACCTGCAGGCCCTCGCCCAGAACCTGCACCCAGGCCTTCGTGGCGCTGTAGGGGGCGCTGCCCGGTGCGCCCTGCCGGCCGACGATCGACCCGAACAGCACGACCCCGCCGGAGCCGTCACCAACGTCACCTATCTCCAGAACGACGCCGACACTGCCTACGACATGAACGGGATGCCCTCCGCGCCATGACCTTAGCCACCACCCACCAGCCCTGAACTCCACGCAGCCGGGCAGGCGCTAGGTGGGGCCCGCTCGGCTGCCAACATCTGATTCTGCCGATGAGCGAGCGCGTGGTCGATCTAGGGTGACCCCCGTGAGTGAGCGTTTCGCGGCCCCGCCCGATACAGCTTGGACCCAAGCGGATCCTGCCGAGCACGACACCCTCTGGGCTCGCTTCAGCGAGACTTCGGCTTCCGCGCTGGTGTCGATCCAGCAGCCTGGCCCGCGATCCGTGAGCCGACCCCCTCAATGACATTCGATCTCGGCATCGTTCCCGACGGCGCGCAACGCGGAGCGGCCTACGACGCGATCAACGCGGAGGCCCTCCGCGCCTTCGTGTGGGCTATGCCTGATCGGCGTGAGCTCGTCGTGCTCGACTGGCAGCACCCGGCCTACCGCTTCAGGCCGGCGAACCAGGCCCTGACTTGGCAAGCAGAGTGGAAGGTGCCGGTCTACCCGGACGGTGACTACTTCGCGTTCCTGAGCGAGGACTTCTCCGAAGGCACCTTCGGCCACCCGTGGGAGAAGACGATCTGCGTGCTCGGTGAGCGACTCGTCACAAGCTTCGGCCGGTCCCTGGCAACTTGGCTGCCGATCAAGCGAGAGAACGGTCGTTCGGCATAGCGATCGAGCACACACGTCGAGGCTCTCGCCGGAACAACTCTTCGGTACATCTTGGTGGACTGAGCCCGAACGTCCGCCCATGCCGCTGGTCGGGCTGTCGGTCCGGGCGCGGAGCAGTCAGCGAGCGTGGTCTGCTGGCAGTACCCAGATCTGGTCGGGACCGTCTTCGCCGTCCGTGTCCAAGTCGGCCGCGCGGACGACGCCGGAACGACCCCCTCGAGTCGGCGGCTCTCCGTGACGCCCTGAGCAACCGAAGATCTCCGCGCCATCGACGTGGGCTGATCGTCGGGAGCGGAGGATCGAGGAGTCTTCCAGCCTCGTCGTCGACGTCTCCGACCTCCGGCACGCCCGGCTGACATCTGACAAGGGTGATCCTGGGGGCGCCGCACGCTCGGCCGGTCGCCAGCGTAAGGAGGTGCTGGAGCGGCTTCGCCCAGTCCGGATGAACTCTCGGCGAGCTCGCGGAGAAACGCTTCCGGCATCCGATCTAGCCGGCACGGGGCCAAGGTCGGCACCAGGAGCTGAGAGTGGTGCCCCCAACGGGATTCGAACCCGTGCTACCGCCTTGAAAGACCGGGTACCTCCGCCGACTGGGCCGTCTCAGGCGTACGCAAAGGGCTGCGGGCCTAGCCCCAACCTCTCCGCCTCCTACCGTGCACCCTTGCTCGTCCCACGAACCGCTCCACGCCAGGCCCGCGCGTCAGCGCAGCCCCTGTGTTCCACTGACCCTTGCCGGCTGCACGACGATTCTGGTCCTCGACGAGTTAACCGCCCGGGGAAGTCCGGAGCCTCCGGACTCGTCGGGGCGGTTCAGACCTCGTCGGGAGCGGGTGACGACGGGTTGTGGAGCTGATTGAGTGCGACAACGCGGGCCTTGTTCGCGCTGCGTTGCAGCACTTTGAGGGTCCGCAGGGCCTCGACCGCACCGTCGTGGGACTTCGCAACCGTCCTCGCCTCGCCGGCCAGGACGGCCCGGGCGGCTGCGATCGCGTCGATGACATCGCTCTTGCCGTGTCGCCGGCGGACCTGCCGGCTGGGACGTGATACCTCGATCACCGAGACACCGTTTGCCCGCAGGTACTGGGCAAGCCCGGACCCGTAACTGCTGGTGCCTTCGATACCGATCCGCTCGACCGGACCATGCGCCTGCAGCCACTCCAGCAGCTGCGCATAGCGCGCGGACGTCGTCGGGAAGCTGGCGGTGCCGAGTACTCCGCCGAGATGATCGAGGGCCGCCGCCACGTGAACATCGAGGTGCGTATCGACGCCGCCGGTAATGAAGCCAGGCGTCGCTGTCGTCGTGGTCATGTCCGTCCTTCACCGCAGGTTGCAGGGCGGGCACGGCGCGACCGAGGGTCGGACAGGACAGGGATCGGCCTGTTGCAGCAAGGCTCGTACGAAGTCACTTCCACCGGCAGGCCGTGCCAAGCGTTCTCCCGCTCGGTCGACTGATCACTTTCAAGGCACCACGCGCTGCTGGCCTCTACCAGGGTCAGACCGAGCGGGAGAACCCGATCATCCAACATCCCTGCCTCTACCTCGTCACCCGGTCACTGGACCCGACCGGCGCCGGACGGGCACGATGGGTTACCCGCTGGAAACCGGCCCTCAACGCGTTCGCGATCACCTTCGGCGACCGGTTCCAGGCAGCCGAGACCTACTAACCGAAGACGCCAGAAACACCGTTGGCGAGACAGACCCGAACGGCCTTTCACGTCTGGTCGGGTTCGCCCAGCGCGTGCAGGTCGGCTGCAAGGTTGTGCGCGGAGGTGAGTGTGTCGGGATGGCCGTCACCCAGCGCCCGGCGGCGCCGGGCCAGGGTGTCCTCGTCGAGTGCGCGCGCCCGCTTATAGTCGCCTAGCGCGCGTAGATCGGCGGCCAGCCTGCTGGCCGAGGTGAGGGTGTCGGGGTGGTCCTCGCCTAGGATGCGGCGGCGCCGGCTGAGGGTGTCGTTCTGGAGTTGACGGGCCTGCTGGTATTCGCCCAGTGTGTGAAGGTCGGCCGCGAGCCTGCTGGCCGAGGTGAGTGTTTCGGGGTGGTCCTCGCCCAGCACCCGGCGGCTGCGGGTGAGGGTGTCGTTCTGGAGTTGACGGGCCAGCTGGTATTCGCCCAGCGATCCCAGGGTGAGGCCGAGGTGGCTGGCCGCGCGCAGCGATTCGGGGTGGTTCTCGCCGAGCATTCGGCGGCTGCGGGTGAGGGCGTCGTTCTGGAGTTGACGGGCCTGCTGGTGCTCGCCCAGCGATCCCAGGGTGAGCCCGAGGTGGCTGGCCGCGCGCAATGTGATGACATGGTCCTCGCCGAGTGTGCGGCGGCTGCGGGTCAGGGTATCGTTCTGGAGCTGCCGGACCTGCGGGTAGTCACCCAGCGACCATAGGATCCTGCCGAGGACGAGGGCCGAGAACAGCGTGGTGGAGTGGTCCTCGCCCAGGATTCGGCGGCCCCGGGTGAAGGTGTCGGTCTGGAGCAGCCGGGCCTGCTGATAGTCACCCAGCCCCCACAGGATCATGCCGAGGACGGTGGCCGAGTAAAGGGTGTCGGGGTGGTCCTGGCCTAGGACTCGGCGGCTGTGGGCCAGTGTCTCGGTCTGTAGCTGCCGGGCCTGTTGATAGTCACCCAGATACCACAGGAGCAGGCCGAGGTGGCGGGCCGTGGTGAGGGTGTCGGGGTGGTCGTCGCCGAGGATGCAGCGCCGCCTCCTCAGCGTCTCCTCCTGCAGTTCCCGGGCCTGCGGATAGTGACCCAGCCCGACCAGGTCGTTGGCGAGTTGGCTGGCGGAGGTGAGGGTGTCGGGGTGGTCCTCGCCGAGGATGCGTCGGCGCCGGGTCAGGGTGTCTTCGTCGAGCGTGCGGGCCCGCGGATATTCACCCAGCCACCACAGATTCAGCGCGAGCTTGCTGGCCGAGGTGAGAGTGTCGGGGTAGTCGTCACCGAATCTAGCCCGCCGGACATCGTAGCCGCGTTCGAACACTGCCAGCGCGGCCTTCGGCTCGCCCCGGATCAGCAGGTACATCCCGGCGTGATCGAGGAGTCCGGTTGCCTCGGCCGGCACCGTGTCCAGGGCGGCATCGCGGTCGGCCGCGGCCAGGACGTGCGGCAGCAACCGTCTCCACAGCGGCCACCCGCCCAGATCGGTGCGCACATTGCCGGGCGCGGTCTGGTCGAGCAGGCGGACCACCGTCCCCGCCCACCGGGCCGCCGCCCCGCCATCCGATCCTTGGCTGCGGGCGCGCAGCAGCGCGGCGGGGATCCGGTGCAGCTGGAGGCCGTGCGGGGACAACGTCGCCATGCCCCGCCGATGCAGGATCGTCGTGCAGCGCGCCACTACCAGCGGGTCGGTCGTGAGCGGCCGCAACCGCTCGGGTAGGACGTCGGGGTGTCCGGTGAGCAGACTCAGCGGGACCGGCTCCGCGCCGCACCAGGCCACCAAGGTCAGCAAGTCCAGCGCGGTCGGATCGTCGACGGCGAGCCGGTCAAACGCCACCGCCCACGACGCCGCTAGCGACTGCGGGTAGACCCCGCCCGGATCGTGATCCAACACGTCGTGGGCCCGCTCGGCCAGCAGCCGCAGATACTTGTCCACGGCCATGCTGGTGTCGGCCAGCAGCGAGCCGGCCTGCTCGACCGCCAGCGGCAGATCCCCGACGGCCTCGGCCACACGATCCGCCTCGGCCGCCGTGAGGTCGGGGGCCAGCCGGTGCAGCAGTGTGATCGACTCGTGGCGGGTGAACTCCCGCACCCCCACCGTGGCGGCGATCCCACGCCAGGCCGGGTTGCGGGAGGTGATCAGCACCTGGCCGGGCCCCTCGGGCAACCACCGGGAGAGCGCGCGGGGGTCCTCGGCGTTGTCGAACACCAGCAACCAGCGATCCCGCCGGGCCAGCTCGCCCAGCAGCCGGGCCACCCCCACCCCGGCCGGGGTGGTGGCGGTGGTGAGCTCCAGGGCCAGGGCCAGCTCGGCCAGCCGCTCCGGAATCAAAACCGCGTCGTCGGCCGGCACCCACCAGGCGATGTCGAACTCCTCATAGTGGCGGTGGGCGTACTCGATCGCCGTCGCGGTCTTACCGATCCCGCCCATCCCGGTCACCGCCTGCACCACCGTCGGCGCCCCCGACCGCAGCGCTGCCTCCAACTCCGCCATCAGCCCGGCTCGGCCGGTGAACCCGCGGACCCGCGCCGGCATCGTCCACAGCCGCCGCGCTCCGGGGGTATTCGCTACCGCGGCACGCGCTACTTGGGTGGGGCCCGGGTGCTGTTGCGGTCGGGGCAGTGCCGTCAACGCCTGCAACAACGCGGTCTCCAACTGCGCCGGGCTGCTCACCGTCGCGGTGGTCACCCCGCTACCGACCAGCCGGCCCCGAAAGGCGTGCTGGCGCGCCCCATACTCCAAGTCTCCGAACATCGCCGCCGGACCCTCGGTGTCCTCCCCCAGCAGAAACACCAACCGGGGAATCCCCCGCTGCTCGGCGATCGCGTGCTCCAACTCGGTATAGGACGCCTGCGGCCGGTCGGGCACCGGCGACCCGTACCGGAACCCGGCGATCAACACAAACACATCCGCCGCCGCCACCGCCTCCCGGCACACCTGCGCCGGCTTCCCCTCCCGCGCCGGGAAATACGCCATGTCCATCACCGCATCCCCGGCCCTGATCACCGCATCCTGGGCGGCCGCGACGAACGACCGCCCGACCGGGTACCGCCGCAACTCCGACGTGTGCGACAAGAACACTCGCCGCGGCGGCTCACTGGACATAACCCACAGCATCCCAGCACTCACTCAACGTGAGAAGCCAATGGCAGGCGCACGGTGGGATGACGCTCGCCCGGGCACCGGCCCGAGCCCTACGCCAGCCCCAGTCGCGAGTTCGGGTCGCCCAGTTGCTCAGGTTGCCATCGACCTGGCCATCAGCGAGCAGACGATCTACGTCTGGCGCCGTCAGCATCTGATCGACACCGAGCAGCTACCCGGGACCACCAGCAGCGAGAACGCCGAACTGGTCGCGGCCCGCCGGCGGATCGCCGAACTCGAGGCCGAAGTCGCCAGCCATCGCCGGGCGGCGCAGCTGCTCGGCGAGGTGGTGTCCCCAAAAGACGGTTCGAGGCGATCGCCGTGATGGCCTCGCAGAGCTTGCCGGTTCAGCTGGCCTGCCGGGTGCTGGGGGGTGTCCGAGTCCGGCTACTACGACTCGAGCACCCGGCCACCGTCGGCGCGGTCGCTGCGGCAGGTCTGGCTGACTGATCAGATCCAGGCCCGTGCATCGGGCTTCGTTCGGCACCTACGGCTCCCGCCGGGTACACGCCGAGCTACGCCTCGGGCTGGGCATCGGAGTCGGCCACGGCGCCGTGGAGAGATGCGGATGCGCCGAGCCGGTCGGCCGGTCTACCCGGCCGCAAACGGCGCCGGCTCGTGCACGACACGGCGTTCGCGACTGACCTCGTCGACCGCAACTTCATCTGGCACCGGCCCGACGAGCTTTGCACCGACATCACCGAACACCCGACCCGCGAGGCAAGCTCTACTGCGCAGTCGTGCTCGACGTGTACTCCCGCCGGGTCGTGGGCTGGTCGATCGACGCGAGCCAGACCGCCGCGCTCGCCACCAACGCCCTGAGCATGGCCATCGCCAACCGCAGCCCCAATCCAGCGCAGGCCCGGGCCGCAGCACCATGATCCACTCCGATCACGGCGTGCAGGGTGAACTCAACCGGTCGTCGCAACACCTCGTGATCGCGGAGGTGTTCGATGGCTCGACGTCAGCAGCAGGCGGATCGGGCTCTGCGACCGGCGATGCGCTCGCCGGGCCGGCCGATGCCGGCGCGGCACGTGGAACGCGCGTTGTGGCAGTTGATCGCGCAGGGTAAGCGCACCGAGGAGGCCGCGATCGAGGTCGGCGTGTCGACCCCGGTTGCGTCGCGCTGGTTCGCCACGCTGGCGGGATGCCGCCGCTGAGCCTGGCCGAGCCCACCGGCCGGTACTTGTCGTTCCACGAGTGTGAAGAACTCGCTCTGCTCACAGCGCAGGGACTGGGCGTGCGGGCGATCGCTCGGGAACTCCAGCGGGATCCCGGCACGATCTCACGAGAGCTGCGGCGCAACGCCGCCACCCGCGGCGGCACGCGCCAGTACCGGGCAACCGTCGCGCAGTGGAAGGCGCAGACCGTCGCTCGGCGCCCCAAGCCGGCCAAGCTGGCGGCCAACCCGCGATTGCAGCAGTACGTCCAGGCGCGCCTGAGTGGGCAGCTGCAGCGTCCGACAACGCGGTCATCGAGTCGTTCTGGGGCCGGGTCCAGACCGAACTCCTCAACCGCCGCCGCTGGAGAACCCGCATCGAGCTCGCCAACGCCCTGTTCGAATACCTCGAGATCTTCCACAACCGCCGCCGCCGACACAACTCCCTGGGCATGCTCACACCCATCGAATACGAGAAGCTCCACGCCCCCGCGACCGCGTGAACTCCGACTCCGACTCCAGCTCAAGAAGAGCCGGGCTAGACGTCTCGTTCACCCAGAAACGGAATCAATTCACGAATGAAGTCGCGATCCGCCGAGGGTGCCGCATCGCGGTACGCGACGTCGAACTCGTCCAGCGCCGCTTGGACCATCTGCTGCAAGGTAGCGCGCGCGAAGTCGATGCTCGCGTACCGCTCGAACAAGCGAAAGACCCACTTCACGTCCTGCTCCGTGCGCCGCTCGCGCGCAACGGAAAAGACACGACCAAGCTGCTCCCGCTCGTCGGCGGTGCACTGCCGCAGGGTGTGGACCAGCATGAGCGTGCGCTTGCCCTCCCAGATGTCGCCGAGGATCTCCTTGCCGTACTGGGTTCGATCGCCAACCAGGTTCAGGATGTCGTCCTGGATCTGAAACGCCGCGCCGAGCAGGAAACCGAACAGGTTGAAGCGGTCAGCGTCGATCGCGCCGGCTGTCCCGATCAGCGCTCCGATGCGGCAGGGGTGGATGCACGTGTACCAGCACGTTTTCTTGAGGACCAGCCGTAGATAGTCGTCCTCGGTTAGCTCGAAGATATTGTCGCGCGTCCAACCAAGCTCGAGCGCCTGGCCCTCAACCGACTGCAGGATGAGGTGCTGCGCCTCATGGAAGATCCGGTATGCGAGCTCAGCACCCAGGACCCGAATGTTCTCGGTTAGCGAGCCAATGCTGATGGCATTCATCGCGTCGCCGACGTTGACCGCGATCGGGACGCCCTGCTCGATATATAGGGTCGCGCGGTTGCGGCGGTACAAGCTTCCATCCTCGATGTCGTCGTGGACGAGGAAGGCGTTGTGCAGCAGCTCGATCGACACTGCCGACGGCAGTGCCTGCTCGATCGAGCCGCCCAAGGCGCAGCAGGTGGCGATGCACAGTGCCGGACGTAGCCCTTTGCCCACATGCGACAGCTGGCCCGAGATGAGGTCGTACAGGTAGCGTCGCGGCTCGCGGGTCGGAAGCTGCCCGAGCAGGGCACGGTAGGTGAGGTCGCGGTATTGGGCGAGCTGCCGCTCTGTGCCCACCGCCGCCGTCTCGGCCCGACCGGTCACGCTACGGCTCGACGAAGCGGACGTTGCCGGTGGGCACGCGGGGTAGTCCCACATTCAGTGGATTGCCCTCTGCGGACGAGAGCGCCTCCAGTGCCGAGGCAGTCAGCGACTCCACCGGGCGTCCGGTCGTACGTGCCAACGCGGCAAACGCGCGCAATAGCTCGCCTGACGGCGCTCCCGGCCCAGATGTCAGGCGCTGAAGCAATTCGGACCGGCTCTCGCCCGTCCTGATGTATGACAGCAAGTCATCCACGTGCATCCCTGAGCTGACTGCGTTGACGATCAACGTCTCGAGTGCGTTGGCCCCACTGTAGAGCGCCGCCAGCGCCGACAGTCCAAGCCTGACGCCCGTATCGTCCCATGGTAGGCCTTGCTGGAAGCGCACTCGATCGTTGGCACGCCACGGCTCCAGCAACTCCGGCTCGTGGAGATTCCACAGCCGGCACGGCGGCGCGTCCGAGCCTGAGTGCTCGAGGATCCCGTTTACTGCACGCCGGGCTGCCTCGTTCGCAGCCTCCATGGTGGCCAGATTGGTGAACGTCTGCACGTAGTCAGAGGCCAGGAACAGGTTCGGGATTGCCGTCACGGCCTGCGGCCTGAGCCGCCAGGTGTCGATGAAGTTGACGAACAACGGCTCGGCGTTGTTCCTAAGCAGCGGATCGATGTCGAGATCCAGATACCAGTGGACCAGGTCTTCGTCCTCGAGCACGTCGGCGCCCTGTACATTCAGACCGCGCTTTAGTTGGTCCCACACCTCGTCCTTGATCTCGTGGCGGGTGCACTCCCGGGCAGGCTTCCCGTTCAAGCCGGGTGTCTCCCAATCAGAGATATCGACCGAGATCACACCACGGATGTTTCCGTTGCCGAAGCGGCTGAGGTCGACGTCGGGCCAGAACTGTGCTTGAGACACGGACGTGAGCGCCCACGGCGAGTCGAGGTAGATCTGGTGGCCGCGACCGATGGGCGCGTCAGTGTCGAGGTAGAACTGGATGCCGTTCATCCAGGCCGTGTTCTGGCTGAGGGGGAAGATGCTGGATAGGCCCGGATCAGCGCGGACTACCTGGTCCGTGACGATTGTGGCCATGACCTCGATCGGCAGAGCGGATACGTAGTAGTCCGCGCGAATCTCACTCACTTTGCGGTCGCGCTCGACGGTCACCCCTCGCACGACGCCACCATCCATCTCGATCGAGCGGACGCGGGTGTTGAGCTGGTAATCCACACCGCGTCCGCGCAGGTACGTGAGCCAGGGATCGATCCATACGTCGTTGGTTGGCCCATTGAGCACCCGGTCGGCGCTGATGCCGGGCTCGGCCGGGTTGAACAGGAGCTGCACGTAGATGTCGCCGATCGTCCTGGTGCTCGCAAGGTTCGCCTGGGCCGCAACAAGCGAGCGGGTGACACCGAACCCGAAGAGTTTCTGATAGGTGTCCGATCGTTGCCCGGCGCCGACGAAGTCCCACCAGCTGATCTTCTCGTACTCGTCCAAGCGCCGCTCCGAGCAGCTGGTCAGGATCTGCCAGATGCGCTCGCCGAAGAAGGCGACGTCCTCGGCCGGTACGCCAAGGTCGGGGCTCAACCACGAACCGAGATCGCGGATGAGAGTGAACAGCTCCGGGACTGTCGATGGCGCAATCGTCGGCAGCTCCAGCGGACGGCGCCCGAAGCGCGCGAAGATGGTCCCGGTGGTATTGACCAGGTTATCTGCGACGGAGCGAGTGCCTCGATACGGCGTCCGTGCCATAGTGTCGATGATGTGCTTATAGAACCCTGGGAAGAAGCGAAAGCCGTGCTCACCGGGCAAGTCCCGCCGCACCGGGGCCGTAAGTCTGCCGAGGTGAACCGAGCCGACATTTTGCACGGGAATCGTGCTGGGGACGACCACGCTACGGGCCTTGCCCCCAGGCACATCCCGCCGCTCCACGACGCGGACGGAGAAGCCGCGCTCGCTCAGCTCATGCGCGGCGCTCAAGCCGCCGATACCGCCGCCGAGCACAATCACCGTCTTGGGCACCATCGGCTCCTGCCACTCAACGGACTGCATACAGATCGTAGGTATACAAGTATTCACGTAGTCGAGCCTCGCCGATACCGAGGCCATGGACAAGGTTGAGCCAGCGATACCTCGGGTCGGAGGTCAACATCAGAGGCTGCGAGCGCACCGGCAGCGCGGGGGGCCAGTTTCCCGCCGGCAGCCACATTGCCCAGTCCTCCCCGAAGTCGACGGTGGCGGAATAGCGCACCGCGATAAGGGTACGATCATGCGTCTCGATGGTCGAGCTGACGCTAAGGATGCCGATCCCGTCCGCTCGGACGACCGTCTGGTGCTCTCCGCCTCGAACGAGCCTGGCATGAAACGCAGGTCCATCGAATGTGCCGCTCACCGGGTACCAGTTGATCACGAAGCCAGCCGGTGTCTCGCCGAAGAGCTCCGGCTTTCTGGCGAGCTGGATCCGCACGTGGGCCAGGTGCTCGAGCCTGGCCGCAAACATGGGCTGCGACGCGACCGGGCTCGAATCAAGTGTGGTGGCCAATGATGTCGGGCTCGCTTCGCTAAGTCGAAACGCCGTCCGGAAAGTACTGGCCGTTGCCGGATCCGGCGGCCGACGCCCCTCACACGAGACCACCGGCACGTACTCGACCGTCTCTCCGCGCCAGAACGTGGGGAACACGGCCCGGAAGTACTGCGTCCGCTTCTGGAAGTCATTGGCCACCAGCGGCGCCGACACCGTCTCGACGCCCCGCCCGTCGACGCGGTACCGCACGCGCACCGCATTCGAGGGATTCGCGGGCCGAACGCCCACCGTCACCGAGACCCCTTTACGTTCCTCCGTCGTCCCATCGGGCGCCGGCGCATCCGGCGTCCCGTACCATAGCTCGAGCCCGTCGTGCACAAGTTGAACCATTTCCACGATCCCAGTCAGGAGTGAGCAGAAGAAGTCGAACCCTTTATGGCTTCTTGGGTTTCTCGAACCTCAGGGGCACAATCGCCCTGGCGTCCTTTATTCGGAGCGCAAAGCGCTCGAAGACGGAGAACACATAGTGGCCGTCCACGTCGACCTGCCTGAACTCCGGTGTAGCATCGGCGGCAAGCGCGAGATCGATGGGCTCGCCCGCCATCGAGACGAGCACACCCCGACTCCGCCACTCCTCCTCATCTGGTTTTGCATCATACAGGTCGAACCTGTGAGGAAGGACATCAATGGCGCTGGCGTGCAGGAGCTCACGCCCAATGAGCGGCTCGATTCGGTCGCGTGGAAGCACGGTCGAGTTATTGATCGAAGTGAAGGCCGCCTCGAACGGGTTACGGCCGAATACGCACACGTACGGTGCGACGTAACCGTCTTCCTCCAGTGAATTGATGGCCCCGACGATCGCTTTCATCAGGCCATCGTTATTAAGCGGCAGAATCTCGTACCGCGCCCGATCGGCTTGCTGGACTTGCTGCTGCGCTTGCGGGACTCGCAGCAGCGCTTGCCGGGCTCGCCGCAGCGCTTCCAGGAAGCGCTGCGCTTGCTGCGCTTGCTGCGCCTTCTCCTCCCGCTCCACCCTTGGACCTTCGATTAACCCCAGCGCCCCGGGATTCCGCTGACGCATGCCCTCTTTTTGCAAGCCCTGGTCCGCGTTCGCGATTGGCGTCGGGGTGCCACTCATAGGGGCCCATTGATTGGGAGTCAAGTCGTTTAGATAGCGAACCTTTGGGCGGTATTCCGGAAGCCCGACCTTCTTCTCCCGTGCAAACTCATCTAAAGCATTGGCGGAGAATTTGATGCTGGGATAGGTCCCGTTGAAGATGAACCAGTCCTCGAGCTGGCCCAGCTCGGTGGCCCTTCGCCTGAACTGTAGCAAGGCACTGGACAGGTCCTCCTCCCGGATCTGCTGGCGGGAGAGCGTGACTGGCAGCGCGATCTCGAGCAGGGCCGCGGTCGCTCGGCCGTCAACTTTGCCGTCGTCCTTGATCACCTCGCTGGGGACGACCTGGGTGCTGGGTGGCAGCGGGCCGTAGATGGGAAGAAACGAACCGGCCACCCGGACGCGTTGCCACTCATGCAGGACTTCTTGGCGAACCCGATTCCATTGGGCTTCGGTCCAGCCGACCTGGTCGTTTCGGTCATCCATTTATCCACCTCTGCTAAGAAGAGTCGGGTTGGGCTCACGGGGAGCCGGGGCCGAGCTCCGACAGGAGCGCGGCCGCCGCCCGCAGATCAGGCGTGTCGAGGCCTTCGGTGAACCACCCATAGGTGGGTGCCAGCAGATCGTGCGCGTCGCGGTTGCGGGCTTGGGTCTGCCACAGCCGCGACAGCGAGACGGCGGCGCGCAACTCAGGCGAGCGGGCGCCCTGTCGGCGTGCGACCTGGAGGGCGCGGCGGTAGCACGCCTCGGCCGAGCAGGCCGCGTCGGGAGCAGCCGGTTCCGAAGCGGCCAGCAGGAGTTGGCCGCGCAAACGGTGGATCTCGGCTTGCCAAAGGCGTTCGGCGGTGTGCTCGGCGGCGGCCTCGGCTTCGTCGAGCAGCGCCAGTCCTTCGCGCGAGGCGCCCGACTGGAGGCACGCGTCGGCGATCAGGCACAGCCAGTACGGCGTGGCCAGCTCGGCGCCGGTGGCGACCTGGGCGGCGAGCCCACGGCGCATCTGGGCTATCCCCTCGCCGAGGTCGCCCTCTCCGGTGAGCACCCAACCTTTCAAGATGGATGCCATCGCGCTCATGAACGCGAGGCCATGCGTTTCCGAGAACGCGAGCGCCTCGTCGGCGAGCGCGCGAGTTGCGGGCGCGTCGCCCCGAAACTGGCGCAGGATCGCGGCCACGTTGAGACCAAAGGCGACACTGTAGGGGTGCTCGACCTGCGATCGGAGGGTCGCCAGGTTCTCTTGGCTGTGCCGCAGAGACTGATCGGGGTGGCCGAACATCCACAGCGCCAGGGCCAGCGCGCCCCGCGCCGAAGTCGCCGGGTTGTCGCCGTAGATGAAGGCGTGGGAGCTGTGGCGGTCGTGGTCGTAGAGCTCGAGGACACGTTCGAGGTGCTCGCGGGCCTGCTCGAGCTCCCCGAGGAAGTAGTGCGACCAGCCCACCTCCATGTTGCCTTGGAGTAGTAACCCGTCGTCGTTGGTGGTCGCGCCGAGCTGGAGGACCTGTTCGCCGAGCGCCAGGGCGCTGGCGTGCTGAGCCCGCACGATGTGGTAGCTCCACAGACCGTGCAGGACCGGCACGAGCTGCGGCGTGTCGCCCAGCATTCGACACAGCTCACGGGCCCGCTGGTAGCAGTCCTCGACCTCGGGCGCCGCATAGCCTCGAATGGCCATGTAGGCGGGACCGAGCGCCAGCCGGAACTGCAGCTCCACCCCGGCCCGCTCCGGACCGGCGGGGAGGCCGGCGAGCAGGTCGAGACCGGTCGTCAGGTGCGCGATCGCCTCCGGGTTGGCCGAGGCGTGCAGCGCGCTCTGGCCGGCGCGCAGCCAGCACGGCACCGCCTCGGCAATCATGCCGGCCTGGGTGTAGTGGTGAGCGAGCAGCTCAGGCGCGGTCTCGACCATGGCCGGGAAGTGTTCGGTCAGCGCCCGCGCGATGTGCTGGTGATACTGCCGCCGCGTTGTCCGCAGCAGCGACCCATACGCCGCGTCCTGGATGAGGGCGTGTTTGAAGGTATAGCTCTCGCCACGCGGGTTCTGCTCGACGAACAGCAGCCCGGCGTCGACCAACCGGGCCAAGTTGCGCCTCAGCGCCTCCGGGTCCACGCTCGCGGTCCTCTCGGACACCGCTGCGAGCAGCTCGTAGGAGAACTGCCGGCCGATAACCGCCCCAAGCTGCGCGACACCCTTGGCATCGGTCAACCGGTCCAGCCGGGCGGTCAGCAAGTCCGCTAGCGTTGCCGGGATCGTCAGCTCCGGCAACGGGCGGACCGGATCAAGCCGCCCGTTGCTATGGCGAATGAGCCCCTGCTCGACGACTAGCTTGGTCAGCTCTTCGAGGTAGAGCGGCACCCCGTCAGCCTTCTCCGCGAGCTGGACCAGCCGCTCGGTGGGCACGGGCATGCCGGCAATCTCGGTCACGATCCTCACCGACGCCTCACGGTCCAGACGGTTGAGATTCAGCCGCTCGAGCCCCAGATCCTGAGGCCAGGGAGGCATGAACTCCGGGCGGAAGCTAAAGACCACCAGTTCCCGCGTCTGTGGCACATGTTCAATTAGTTGCGTCAGCAGGTCGAGCGACGAGGGGTCGATCCAATGCAGGTCCTCGACCACGAAGAGGACGGGCTGATACTCGGCGCGCAGGAGCGCGATCTTGACCAGCGCGTCGATTGTCAGCTGCCGCTGGCGATCCGCCGGCAAGTCGAGCGGCGGATGGCGATCCTCGAACTTGACCGCCAACAGCCTGGCTAGCAGCGGCACCACCGTCGGGAGGTCGAACCCGTACTGCGCAAGGAAGCCCTCGATCTTGTCGAGGCGCTGCTCACATTGCTCGACGGTGTCGTCCGGTCCGAACTCCAGTACGCGCTCCAGGAACTGGACGACCGGGTAGAAGGCCGAGTTCACGAAGTATGGCGAACAGGACAGGTGGATGAGGAACGCGTCCGGGGACTGGGCCACATGTTGCTGAAGCGCCCAGATCAGCCGCGACTTGCCGATGCCCGGCTCACCCGCCACGAGGGCGACGCCGCCATGACCCGCCCTGACCTGCGCCCAGCGGTCGGTCAGTGTGGTCAATTCGGCGTCGCGACCCTGCATGGGGAAAAGTCCGCGCTGCGCGGCGACGTCCAGCCGGGTTCGCGCCCCGCTCTCGTGCAGCACCTGGTAAATCGCCATCGGCCGGGAGATGCCCCGAATGGTCTGAAAGCCGAGCTCGCGGCAGTCGAAGTAGCCGGCGATCAATCGGTACGCCGCGGCGCTGATCACCACCGAGTCGGGGGCGGCCAGGGCCTGCAGGCGCGCGGCGATGTTCGGCGTGACGCCGACGGCGGCCGTGGTCTTCGAGCCCTCGTCGGCAGCAAGGGCACCGGCCACGACCAGGCCGGTGTCGATGCCAATCCGAACGTGGAGGTCGATGCCGAATTCAGACTGGAGGCGGCTGTTGAGTTGGCCCACTGCCTCGACGATCCCCAGTCCGCTACGTACGGCCCGCTGGGCGTCGTCCTCGTGGGCCGAGGGTAATCCGAAGAAGGCCATGATGCCGTCACCCGAACGGTTGTCGATGTGGCCCTCAAAGCGGCGGACGACGGTTTCGCAGACGCCATAGTAGTGGTTAATCGTCTTGACTAGCTCCTCAGGATCCAGGCGTTCGGAGAGCCCAACTGAGTTCACCAGGTCGCAGAACAGGCACGTCAACTGCCGCCGTTCTGCACCCGCGGAGGCCGCGACGGCCATCGCCGTCTTCCCGAGCGTGAGCGGCGACCCGCACTCGAAACAGAACTTCACACTCGCCGGATTCTCGGTGTTACAACTTGAGCAGCGCACCGTTTCCCTCCTCCCGGCACCGCGTCACACTGCGGCCGATGCCTCTCGCTCAACGTTCAAGACCGGGAACGTCAGCAGCGCCCCTAACCCGACACGCTCGGTGGCCTGGAGCAGCGCGTGATAGAGCCCGGGCCGAGCGTCGTCGGGCACGTCGAGACCAATCGCGAGGTCGACGAACGCGCCGGGCGGGATTCGTACTCGGCCGGGCAGGAGTCGAAGGCAGCCCGCATGGATGCGGCCATCCGGCTCTGCGACCAGATCACTCCAGACGAAACCGACCTCAACAGGGGTCGGACCGTCGTTCCGTAGGCCGGTGTGAATCTCGCCTGCGCCGCCGGGTGGGACGGAGCGCCGCGCGCGCAGGACGGGCAACGGCTCGATCGTTTGCCGCCCTCGCTCTGCAGCAATGTCCAGCACCGCGCCCGGTGGTTGCTGCAATGAGGCCGCCGTCCGTGGCGGCCGCGTGAGAAGGTCGAGCACGGTGTCCAGCAGCCCGCCGAACTCGGCCGCCAGCCGGCGCGTCGCCTCCGGAGCGAGGAGATCACGATGACGCGCCGACCACACTCGGCTCGCGGTGGCGATATTGCCGAGGGCGCCATTCGCGATCTCATCGCGCAGTATGGCGGTCGCCCGCTCTGCGATCGTAGGCGTCCCGGGCTCCGGCATCACCATCGGCGACCCGGCGTTCATGCCGCTCCCCGCCCCAAGGATGTCCTCACCACCGACAACCTTCCCAACGCCCGACAGGTGTCAATGGTAGCGTTACTGGCGAGACTTCCGCTGTGGGTTCTGAGCCCGGATCCACTGGTGATCATAGGTTGAGGCTTGAGGTCGGCGCGCTGAACGGCCAGATGCCGTCTGGCTGGACGATGAGCTTGCTGAGGGCTTCATCGGACCGGTCCGAGAGGGCATCTTTCGAGTGCGATTGTTGCATGCCCCGTCCCGGGTGGACGCGTCGTTCGATGAGCCGAATCTAGTGTCGGCGGCCGGGTTGGTGCCGGTGCTGCGGCTGGCCGCGGGGCGCAGGCACGCGCCGAAGAAGCCTCGAATGACCTGCGCTGGCATTCGCCCGTTCCGGACCGCTTCCCAATTCAAATCCCATGCGTGGAACGAGTGCCGCAGCTCCGAGCCGTGTCGCTGACAGGTGCATGATATGGCTCCATTTGTACGGCTTGAGAGGCCTGCCTTAGCCCCAGCTCTTCATGATCTTGAGGTGAGGTCCGACGTAGACAGGAGAAAGTGCCTGCCTGTAGGGGATTCTGGGCTTGTCGAAGGTCCAGGTCCATCGCACGGGAAGGCACTTTCAAGGTGCAGGCTACCGTCCGTCCCAGGTTGGTGGTGTCCGCTGACGGTGAGGGTGTCGTGTCGCATGCCGGCTCGCGGCTGCTGGCCGATCCGGCCGAGCGCAGCACGCTGACCGGTGAGCTGACCGACGCGCTCGGGCGCCTGGCTCGGCCGAGAACTGCGCACGATCCGGGGCGGGTGCTGGTCGATCTGGCGGTCGCGGTCGCGGTCGCGGTCGGTGCGGAGTGCATCTCCGACGTCGCCGTGCTGGCCGATCAGCCCGGCCTGTTCGAGCCGGTGGCGTCGGACTCGACGGTGTGGCGGCTGCTGGCCCAGCTCGGCGAGCCGGAGCTGGTCGCGGTCGCGCAAGCGCGGGCGGCGGCGCGGGAGGTGGTCTGGGCGCAGCGGGCCGAGGTGACCGGCGCGGCGGTGTCGGCGGCCGTCGCCGCCGGAGTCGAGCTGCCCGGCCTGGTGATCGACGTTGACGCTTCGATCGTGGAGTGCCATTCGGAGAAGGAGTCCGCAGCGGCCACGTTCAAGTCCTCATTTGGCTACCACCCGATCTTGGCGTTCTGCGACAACTCCGGGGAGTTCCTGGCCGGGCTGCTGCGGCCGGGTAACGCCGGCGCGAACACCGCCGCTGACCACATCAGCGTCCTGGACCAGGCGTTGACGCAGATGCCGGATGCGCACCGGCACGGCGTTGCGGTGCTCATCCGCGCGGACGGGGCGGGCTGCTCCAAGGCGTTCCTGGCCCACATCCGCGGCCTGCGCGCCCAGGCCGTACTGACAGAGTTCAGCGTGGGCTGGGCGGTCACCGACCGAGAACGCGCCGCCATCGACACGTTGCCGACCACGGCCTGGACCGACGCCATCGACGCCGACGGCCAGCCCCGCGCCGGCGCCCACATCGCCGAGCTGACCGGTCTGCTCCCGCCCCGGACGCTGGCCGGCTACCCGGCCGGCACCCGAGTGCTCGTCTGCCGGGAACGCCCACACCCCGGCGCCCAACTCGACGCCTTCGAAGAACGCGACGGCTGGCGCCACCAATGCTTCGCCACCGACACCCCAGCCGGACAACTGGCGTTCCTCGACGCCCGCCACCGCGCCCACGCCCGCGTGGAAGACCGGATCCGGACCGGCAAAGACACCGGCCTGGGCCGCTTCCCCACCCGAACCTTCGCCATCAACGCGGCCTGGCTGACCGCGGTCATGCTCGCCCTCGACCTCACCTGCTGGGCTCAGACAATCCTCCTGCACGACGTCCCGACCCCGGCCAAGGCCGAGCCGAAGACGCTGCGCTACCGACTCCTGCACGTCGCCGCCCGTATCGTCCGCGGCGGACGGCGGCTGCGGCTGCGCCTCGATCGGCACTGGCCCTGGGCGACCGCCCTACCCGCCGCGTTCGCCCGCTGCCCCGCGCTACCCCAACCCGCCCGCTGAACCCAGCGCCCCGACCCGACGACCGGAGCAGGAGAACCCGGCACACCCAGGCCGGGCGACCCGGCACGAGCACGGCCGAACCCCAGCACACAAGATCCACAAGCGAGCTTCGAAATCACACGTGAATGACCGGGGCTAGTACCGAGGCAGACACGGCCTTAGAAGCGGCTCTACGCAGCCAAGCGTGGTAGCCGTCCTCGGATCGGGTGGCAGTCGGAGTGTGCCAATCGACGCCACAGTGCAGCAGGAGGCGGAGCCGGTAGTTGCCGAAGTTGCGCTAGCCGTGCCGCCCGACTCGCTTCACCTCCTTGATCAGCGCGTTGACGGCCTCGGTCGGTCCGTTGGAGACGCCGCCGATGTCGAAGGGTCAAGTCCGCTGGCGTGGTGTGTGACGGCTGGCGCGTGACCTTCTTGTTGGTTAGGCGCTGAGCGCCGGGAGTGTCGCCTCCCCGGGGTTGGTGGTGGTGTCGGTGACCGGCCGCAGCCGGCAGCGGGTGAGGAGGTCGAGGCCGAGGTAGCGGCGGCCTTCGGTCCAGTCGTTGTGTTGTTCGGCCAGGACGGCGCCGACCAGCCGGGTCAGGGCGGCGCGGTCGGGGAAGATGCCGACGACGTCGGTGCGGCGGCGGATCTGCCGGTTGAGCCGCTCGGAGGGGTTGTTCGGTCAGATCTGCCGCCAGACCTCCTTCGGAAAGGCGGTGAAGGCGAGCACGTCGGCGCGGGCGGCGTCGAGGTGAGCGGCCACCGCCGGGAGCTTGTCGGTCAGGGCGTCGAGGATGCGGTCGAACTGGCGTGCACGGCCGCGGCGTCGGGCTGGTCGTAGACGGAATGCAGCAGCGCCCGCACCCACGGCCAGGACGCCTTGGGGGTGGCGGCCATCAGGTTGGCCGCGTAGTGGGTCCGACACCGCTGCCAGGCCGCGCCGGGCAGGGTGGCCCCGATCGCCTCGACCAGGCCGGGGTGCGCGTCGGAGGTGACCAGCGCGACGCCGGTCAGGCCGCGGGCGGTCAGGTCCCGGACGAAGCCGAGCCAGCCGGCGCCGTCCTCGGCGGAGCTGACTTGCAGGCCGAGGATCTCCCGGTGCCCGTCGCTGTTGACGCCGGTGGCGAGCAGGGCGTGCACGTTGACCACCCGGCCGCCTCAGGGACCTCGAGCACCAGGGCGTCGGCGGCGACGAACGTGTACGGCCGGCGTCCAGCGGCCGGGTGCGGAACTGCTCGACCTGGGCGTCGAGGTCGCGGGCCATCTCCGAGACCTGCGACTTGCTCAACCTGGTGATGCCGAGACTCTCGACGAGCTTCTCCATCCGCCGGGTCGACACCAGGAGCAGGTAGCAGGTGGCGACCACGGTGGTCAGTTTCTCACCGCGACCAGGATTGGCGGGACGGCGTGCCGGCACGCCGTGCTCGTCGACTGCCTCGACGACGAGGAGGTCCTCGCACAGCTCCAGGCAGGGGTCCTGAGGCGTTCCGCGTCCCAGTCGCCGAGCTCGGAGACCAGGATCGAGCGGCTGCGCTCGCGCGTCGTCCAGGTGCTCCGCGCGATGACAGAGACCGACGTCGTCCGCGAGCACGGATCAGGTGAACGAGAAGAAGACCGTGTAGTCGTTCGAGGCGCCGCTGCCTACGAACGGGCTCCAGCCCTACGGTGGTTGCGGTGCACCGCCTCTCAGAGGCGGTGCACCGCGTGGACTCCACCTGCTTTGGTGAGCGAATCTCTCGCCTTGCCGGTGCTGGAGCTGCGCCGCTGATCTGTTGTGGGATGAGTTCGTGCCACGAATCACTCCATGGAACGGGACATTTCCGGTGTAGCGATGGGCACGTTCAGTGATATGTGCAGGTAAACCGGGTGCCCCCAACGGGATTCGAACCCGTGCTACCGCCTTGAAAGGCCCGTCAAGCCGGCCGACTTGGCCGTCCCAGGCGTGCTCGACCTGTCGAGAGCAGCGCTCCGCCTGCTCCTACGGCGCCGTCTGGCTCTGGTTCGTCCCACGATCCGCTCCACGTCGCGGTAGGACAGGCTGTAGCGCAGGTACCAGCGGACCGCGACGGTGATCACCTCCGGCGGGAGCCGGAACCCGGCAAGCGCCGATCGGTCGACGGGCGGCGGGAGGGCTCGAGATCGAAGCACGCCCAGCTTCCCAGCCAGGTCGACCGCCACCGCCCAGGGCGGATGGACGCAGGAGACCCCAAGAAACCGTAGGTCAAAGGCCCTCCCTCGACATCCGAGGAAAGGGCCTTCGCCGTCACCGGACGGTTCTAGCGGTGTGCCGGTGCGAGGAAGTTCCGCACCACGTACCGGCCGATCTTGAGGCCATGCGTGGTGCCCGAGGTCGTGGCGTGGCGGAAGTGGAACCCGACCAGGACGCGGGAGTCGGCATTCTCGGCCGCGGCCTGCGAGAAGCTGGTGAACGACCGCATGGTCGGCGACGGGTCGGTACAGGTCTCGCCCGGCGGCAACGTGAAGCTGCACAGCTCGAAGTGCGCCCGGTCGGAGCCGAAGAAGCCGCGCAGCACCGCCGCCGCCGCACCGCCCTCGACCGAGTGGCCCGAGTCGTGATCCGGGATAGGTGGCGTCGTGACCAGGGGGGTCCACGTCGCATCGGGGGAGGTCCGCGGGTTGCCGTCCGTCCCCGCCGCGCGGATCGCGGTGATGGGCCGCCAGAGGTTCTGGTCGTACTTCTGGTCGAACGTGCCGATGTAGCCATCTGTCAGGGCGATGTCGAGCAGACCGAACAGCCGTGCCGCCTGCCATGCGTCGAGCCGACGCTCCTCGGCCAGGGAGCGTGCCAGCCGGTTCCAGAGCAGCGGCGAGCTCTCGACCCAGAACCGTGCCTCCTCCGTCTGATCGGCAGTTCGGCCGCTCGGTGTCGTGGTGCCGTCCCCGCCCAGAGCCTTCACCTCGTTGAAGTCGCGGGTGTAGGCACGGGAGGTGAGCCGGTAGGGCTCGTCGCTGCGGAACTGGGCCCCCGACGTGAGGGCGAACGGGGTAACGTCGCCCCACCCCGGCGCGAAGGCGAACGGGAAGTCCGCGGACGTGAAACGGTACTCACCGGGCTCGTCACCTTGCGGGTAGGCCGTGTCGAAGAGCAGCGTGTCGGATCCGTCACCGGTCCTCAGGGCCACGATCGCCTGCGCTGCGGCGTCCCCGACGGCAACACCGCGGTCCTTCGCCTCACCGTCCGGGACGGCCGCCAGGGCCGCCGCGTAATCGGCCTCAATCGCCGGAACCTCGGTGGCCGCACACGCCGAGAACGGCTCCGGGAGGGTGCCCACCGCAGCCACGAGCGTGCCTCGGGCCGCGGCCGCGATGGCGGCCAGGGGTGCCGCGCCCTTCGCTCGCGCATTGTAGGCGTAGGGCTCCGCACGACGGCTGATCGCGTTGAGGCTGTCGTGGATCGCGAGGTGCATCATGGCGTACATCCGCGACTCGTGCAGGGGGTTGTTGGTCGGTGCGAGCGCGCAGGCGAGGGCAGCCTCGGCGGCTCGGGCGTTCCACCCGATGACGGCCTGTCCGCTGACGCGCGGGCCGTGGTCGGCGCCGTGGCCGGTGCCGTCATGAGCGCTGGCGGCCAGCGCAGGCGCGGAGACGAGCGTGGTGACGGCCGCGATGATCGCGAGCCGCCGGGTCGAGCGGGAGATCTGGTCCATGACGGACCTCCTCAACTGAGTCCACAGGAAAGAATGGGGGTGCGGCGCTGAAGAGCACGGCGGAGACGGATCTGGTACGCATGGCGCGCTCATGTAGGTCGAGAAGCCGGGTCCGGGCCCGCGAGGCGGTTCTCCGCTGCGCGGATCCTCGGTCTGAGGATGGGGTCAGGCTGTTGTGGTTCGGTTGTTGCTGCGATTTCCGCTGCTCAGCAGGGATGGTGGCCTAGCCTGAGTACGTGTTCCTGCGGGTCCTCGGACCCCTGGTAGTCGAGGTCGGGGACCCGCCGACGGGGGTAGCGGTGCCCGGCGCGAAGGAACGCGCTGTGCTCGGCAGGCTGCTGGTCTGTCCGGGCCGCGCGGTGCCGGTGGACGTTCTCGTCGACGACGTCTGGTCGGGCCGGCCACCGCCGACGGCCCGCAGGTCGTTGCAGGCGCACGTGGTCCGGCTGCGGACCAGCCTCGAACCGGAGCGTCCGACGGGTTCGCCGGGACAGTTCGTGGCCCGGCGGGGAGACGCGTACGCGCTGGCGGTGGACCCGGAGTCGGTCGACACGGGCGCGGCCTCGGTGGCGGCGGCGGCGGGCCGCGCCGCCCACGCCGCCGGCGATCTGCTGACCGCGCGACGCGAGTTCGAGACCGCCCTGGCGTACTGGCGTGGCGAACCCTTCGAGGACTGGCGGACGGCCGGCTGGGCGGACAGCGAGCGGCAGCGCCTGGCAGACGTGCAGGCGTCGATCCTCGAGGCTCGGATCGACGTCGACCTCGACCTCGGACGGCACCGCGAGCTGGTGTCGGAGCTGGAGGCGCGGGTCTCCGGGGACCCGCTGCACGAGGGCTGGTGGGTCCGGCTGATGCTGGCGCTGTACCGCAGCGACCGGCAGGCCGATGCGCTCGCGGCGGGGAGGCGGGCGCGCGCCAGCCTGGCGGAGGAGCTGGGCGTGGATCCCGGTCCGGCGCTGGCCGGCATGGAGCAGGCGGTCCTGCATCAGTCCGACGAGCTGCTGATGCCGCTGCCTGGGCCGGCCAACGGTCGACCGGCCGGCGCCCCGCGTCCTGCTCGGCCGGGCGACACGGCCTGCCCGTATCGGGGCCTGGCCGCGTACGAGCGCGCGGACGCCGACCTCTTCCACGGCCGGAGTGCGGCGGTCCGGGCGCTGACGGCGAGGCTGCGAGCCACCCGGCTGGTAGTGGTCTCGGGGCCGTCCGGAGTGGGCAAGTCCTCGGTCGTCGGTGCCGGTCTGGTACCGGAGCTGCTGCGCGGCGGCGTCCCGCACAGCGCCGGCGCCGAGGTGGTCGTGGTCAAGCCGGGACCGCGACCGGTCGACCAGCTCGCTCCGTTGCTGCGCGAGACGGAGGCGGCGGATGGCCCACCCGATCCGAGGCGCCCGGTCGCGCTGATCGTCGACCAGTTCGAGCAGCTGTGGACGGCCGGGGCGGAGGACCGGGAGCGGGCCGCCTTCGTCGACGCCCTGTTGGCGATGCTGGATGACGGGGTGCTCAACTGCGCCGTGCTGGTGGTCCGAGGCGACTACCTGGGTCGGCTCGCCGAGCACGCCGAGCTGGCCTGCCGCACCGCCGAGGGTCTCGTCCTGGTGCCGCCGATGACCGAGCCGGAGCTGCGCGAGGTGGTCGAGGAGCCGGCACAGGCGGCCGGCCTGGACGTCGATCCGGACCTGGTGGACGCCGTCATCCGCGACATGCACGGGCAGGCGGCGGCGCTGCCGCTGCTGTCCAGTGCGCTCGTCGGCACCTGGGAGCGGCGTCGCGACCGGATGCTGACCCTGACCGGATACGTCGAGGCCGGCGGTGTCACCGGCGCACTGGCGGGCAGCGCCGAGGCGGCGCTGGCCGCAGTGGACCCGGCCGACCGGGTGCTGGCGCGCCGGATGTTCGTCCGGCTGGCCGCGTCCGGCGGCGAGGACGACGCGCCCACGCTCGTACGCCGCCGCGTCCCGCTCGCCGAGCTCGGTCTCCACGACGCCGACGGCGCGCGGCGACGCGCGGTGATCGAGGGGTTCGTCTCCCGGCGGCTGCTGACCATCGACGCCGGCCATCTGGAGGTGACCCACGAGGCGCTGTTGACCGGGTGGCCGCGGCTCGCCGGTTGGCTGGCGGACGATGCACTCGGCCGGGCCGTACGGGCTCACCTCGCGCCGGAGGCCGCCGATTGGGCCGCCGCCGGGCGGCCCGGCGACCGGCTCTACCGAGGAACCCGGCTCGACTCCGCGCTGGAGTGGCTCGCCCGCCCCGACGCGGACCCCACAGGCGCCGAACGGGAGTTCCTCCATGCCTCGGCCGAGCACGCGGAGGCCGAGTTGGCGGCGACCCGCGAGCAGGTTCGCCGGACCCGCCGGCTCGCCGTCGTCCTGGCCATTCTGACTGTCGTGGCTCTCGCCGGCGGCCTGCTCGCCGTGCAGGGGAAGCGGGCCGCGGACGCCAATGCCCTGCGCGCCGACGCCGACCGGCTCGCCGCTGCCTCGTCGACTGTCGGCGCGCCGGATCTCTCGCTGCTGCTGGCCGCGCAGGCGTACCGGACCCAGCACACCCCGCAGACCGAGGCGGCGCTGCTGTCGGCGGCGGTAGAGCATCGCAAGATCGTTGGCGTCTACCGTGCCGCCGGTATCGCGCGGCGACTGGCGGCCAGCCCGGACGGGCGGGTCCTCTACGCGCACACCGACACGCAGGTGGTGGCCTGGGATACGGCGACGCACCGGGCCCGGGGGCTGATGGAGTACCGCAGCCCCAACGCCCATCCCAAGGACGTTGCGGCGTCACCGGCGCGGACCGGCGACGCCGCCGGGCTGGTCGCGGTGGTCACCCCCCAGGTCGAAGGCATGGTCGGGTCAGCGCTCACGCTGCTCGACCGCGATGGCCGCGTGCGGTGGGTCCGACGGATCCCCGACCTCGGTGGCTGGCCGCTGACCGCACGGTTCACCTCCGACGGCCGGCGTCTGGGCGTGGTTGTCGTCGCAGGGTACGGCGGTCCCGCGCCTGTCCGCATGGGTCGGTACGTCGACACCCGTACGGGACGGGCTGACTCGTTGGCGTTCCGTGAGCAGATCTTCGCCGGATGGGACACCAACAACTGGCAACGAGGGTTCTCCGCGGATGCGGAGACGGTGGACATGATGAGGGCCGACGATTCCGGGCGGCAGGTGACCCGCGACCTGGTGGCCGGGACCACGACGAGGCTCGTTCTCCCCGGGGTCCAGGACCAGGCGTCCATGTTCCCCGTCGGCGGCGGCTGGCTGGTGGGGCTGCCGGACGGGACCGCGTACTGGTACCCACCCGCGGCGACCGAGCCGGCGCAGCGGATGAGCGACCACACCAGCTGGATATCTGCGGCAGCCACGGACGCGGCGAGGTCGGTGCTCGTCACCGCCGCCGACCAGCGGCTCGTGGTCAGTGACCTAGTCGCGGGCCGCTGGGTGCGGCGGGAGGTGTTCGCTGTACAGGGCGGGACCGTCCTCGCTCTGGCGGTGAACCGGCAGGGCACCCGCGCGTACTCCTCGGGCGACGACGGGACCGTGACCGCGTGGGACCTCACCGATCGGGAGGGGTTCGGCGCGCAGATCCGCCAGCCCCAGCTCGCCGGTACCGATCCCTTCCATACGGTCGTGATCGGTAACGCCGAGCTCGCCCCCCGGACCGGCGAATGGGTGGTGCCCGCCATGCGGTACCGGGACCCCACCAGTCAGGGACCGATCTTCGCGATGTTCATGGACCCGCGGACGCGGGAGCCCACGGGCAGCGTCCAGGTCAGCGTCCGCGCACCGGTGGGCACGCCGAGACAGACCGTCTCGATCAGCCCGGACGGCCGGCTCGCCGCGATCACGACCATGTTCTCCACGGCCGTGATCGACATAAGCCGGCGCCAGGTCGTCCACCAGATCATCCTGCCGACAGTGCCGACGGCAGCCGCCCAGAGCGGCGAAGCGCTGCGCGAGGTCCCCGAGCCGGTCATGTCGAGCGCGTGGACGAAAGACGGTCGGTGGCTGCTCATCACCACTGCGGGAGCGCGCGGGGTCGCGACACGCGGCTCCGTCTTCGTGATCGACACCGCGACCTGGTCGCCGGGCCGCCGGGTGCTGGCGCACGGCGACGCGACCGCCATCGAGGTCAGCCCGGACGGCCGCCTAATCGCCTTGGGCACGCAGAGCGGCGACATCATCATCGCCGACGCCGACTCTTATCAGCTGAAGCACCGCCTGCACGCCGACGACCGCTACAGCCGGGTCAACTTCTCCGACGACGGCACCCGGCTCGCCGTGGTCGGAGACAGCCGACGGCTGCACGTCTGGGATCCCCGCACCGGCGAGGCCGTCCTCGCGACCGTGCCGTCGTTCGCCGGCGCCGGCACCAGCGTGCGCTGGCTGCCAAACAGCCACACCGTCGTCTACGGCGGCGACGACGGACGGGCCACCCTCTTCGACACCGACGCAGCGGCACAGCGCGGCGTCAGCCTCCCGGTCTTCGCCGACGCGGGCAGGGGCGACGTGCAGATCGCCACCGTGTCCAACGGGCGCCTCCCCCTCTTCTCCGGCTATCGCGATCTCGGGAACACCCGCGAAGGTGTCGTATACCCGCTCCACCCCGCCGACTGGCTGGCACACGCATGCTCGATCGTCCGGCGCGACCTCACCGAAGCCGAGTGGAACGCACATCTGCCGGGCCGGCCCTACCGCCCGACCTGCGGCTGACCGAGTGTCATGGCGGCCGGACCAGGGCTCGTGCGCCCTGCTTGCCTGGGCGGTCCGGTACCCCGACGAGCGGACGCACCAGAGCAGCCGCGGCGGCACGAACGGCCCGGTACCAGCCAATTAGAGGTTGTGCATCTCAGTTCCCTGGAACAGAAGATCAATGCACTCATCTGGTCGGATGGCCCCGCGGCGTCGGACCGAGGACGACGGCAAGAGATTCTCCGGTCGTCTGTTCGATCAGCGGATGGCATCGCCGGTCCCATACCACTTGATGTCCGGTCGGTTCGCGGCCCGTTGATCATGAGGCGTTGACGGTGTCATTTGACGGTCGGGTGCGTCGGCCTCGACGGTGACACGCTGGAGTTCGGCACGCAGCGCTCTCAGGTGCATGTGGCCGTTGACGCGGCGGAACTGTTTGCCGGCCTCGAGCATGCCGGCCGCGCACCAGCGCAGCGCCATCTGCCCGTCTGCCAGTACTTGACGTTATTGGCGTGCTCCCGGCAGATCGAGATCATGCTCTCGATCACGTTCGTCCACCCACAACGAGCGGGCCAGCGTGCCGCAGCGTATCCCTGTCCGGCCAAGACGTCAGGAGACAGGGAGAGCACCGCCCCTCGGGGGCGGTGCCTCGAATCCTGAACCAGCACCGTCGTTGCTGGTCAGCCAGGTGGTACTCGTCGTTGCAGGCCAATGAGGGCCCTCCTCATCCCACCAATTGCTCGGTGGGACGAGGCAGGAACGGACAACCCGGGCGTTCGCGGACCACTTAGAGTGATAATCCCAGGCCAGAGCGGTGCCCCCAACGGGATTCGAACCCGTGCTACCGCCTTGAAAGGGCGGCGTCCTGGGCCACTAGACGATGGGGGCGGGCCGGGTTCAGGGTAGCGGGGCGCGGGACCGA
>Ga0207661_10000181_pt1 | contig 40702 bp, 40 predicted proteins | sample KBSC713LmetaG_FD_184337 | JGI IMG/M metagenome (GOLD analysis project Ga0207661, IMG submission 184337) | Corn rhizosphere microbial communities from Kellogg Biological Station, Michigan, USA - KBS C7.1-3L metaG (SPAdes) (version 2) | ecosystem: Host-associated > Plants > Roots > Rhizosphere ...
TCAACCACTGAACGCGACTAGCCCCCCGGCCCCAGGCCCCCAGCCCCCGGCCCCCTACTTCTTCCACCCTCCTCGAACGCCCGTCCCCGAGTCCATCGGCTCGTGCAACGACCCGCTCGTCTCCGTGTCCGTCCGCGCCTTCTCGAACTCCGACTTGTGCGTCTGCCGCGCCATCATCCGCTCCACTAAGCCCGGGAACAGATGGTGCGCGAAGTTGAACACCTTCGCCGCGCCTCCGACGCTGACCTCCTCCTCGGGCTCGGTCGCCAGCTTCACGATCGTGTCGACCACTTCCTTCGGGTCGTACGTCGGTGGAATCGGCGACGCCTCGTGGCCGGTGTACTGCGCGGCATGCTCGAAGAAGGGCGTATCGAACGTCGTCGGCATGACCGTACAAACGTGGATCGTGTCCACCTTCTCTTCCGTCAACTCCTGCCGCAGCGACGCGCTCAGCCCGACCACGCCGTGCTTCGCAGCCGCGTACGACGAGAAGTATGGCGACGGCACCTTGCCGATCACCGACGCCACGTTGATCAGTGTCCCGGCGCCCTGTTTCCGGAACTGCCGCATCGCGAAGTAGCTCCCGTACAGCGTGCCGAGCAGGTCCGTATCGATGACGCGAACGTGGTCTTCGAGCGGAATGTCCTCGAACCGCCCGATCGCGCCCGCGCCCGCATTGTTGACCCAGACGTCGATGGCGCCGTACTCGTCCACCGCCGCCTCGGCCAGACGCCGCACCTCAATTTCGCTGGTGACGTCGGTCGGAACCGCGGTCGCGCGGCCGCCGCGGCTCTCGCACTCCCGCGCCACCTCGTCCAGCACCCCGTCCCGGCGCGCCGCCACCACCACGGTCGCGCCGAGTTCCGCGAACCGGACGGCCGTTCCCCGTCCGAATCCGCTCGACGCGCCTGTTATGACAACTACTCTCCCGTTCAGGTCCTGAGTTTTAGCCATAGCCGAAAGACAGCAAGTTTCTCGCCGCGTGCGCGATTATGCTGGGAACTGATGAAACGTTCGGTGCGTGTCCTCCTAATTGCCGCGATTGTGAGCGCGCTGCCGCTCGCCGCGCAGTCCTGGGACGTCGTCCGCGGCCTCAGGCCTGGCGATCGCGTCAAAGTGCTCGATACCTCCAACAAAGAACGGAAGGGGAAGGTCGCCGCGGTCACCGCCGACGCCATCTCTCTCGACTCGGGCAAAACGCAGTTGTCCATCGACCGCGCGAACGTCCGCCGCGTCCAGATCCACAGCGGCAACCGCCGGCTCCGCAACCTCGCGATCGGCGCCGCCGTCGGTCTCGCCGTCGGCGTCGTGACCGACAAAACGCTCGGCCAGTACGTCCGCAACGAATTCGCCGACGAGTACCGCGCGCTCTACTACGTGGTCCCTATCGGCCTCTTCGGCGGCATCGACGCCGCTCTGGCGCCGTACAAAACCATCTACCGCGTCCGCTAGACGCCGCCGTCCTGCCGTATCATCGTCTCCATGCCCGCACTCTGGGAAATCGCCGACCTCGCCACTCCGTGGGCCATCCACGTCGCCGCCACCCTCCGCATAGCCGACCACATCGCCGCCGGAATCGACCGCATCGCGCCCCTCGCCGATGCCGCGCACGCGGACCGTGACGCGCTGCATCGCGTCCTCCGCCAACTGGTCTCCAAAGGCATCTTTGAGGAGCCCGAGCCCGGCCGCTTCGCCCTCAACGACAACTCTCGTCAACTCCTCGACCCCGTCTTGCGCGGCGGCTTCGATCTCGACCTGATCGGCGGACGCATGGCCTATTCGTGGAGCACGCTCCTCACCGCCGTCCGCACCGGACGCCCCGCCTACCACGAGGTCTTCGGCCGCCCCTTCTGGGACGATCTCGGCGCCAACCCCGCCGTCGCCGAATCGTTCGACCAATTGATGGGACCCGGCCACGGCGATCCCGATCCCGAGGTCCTCCCCGACCCCAGCTTGTGGCCTTCGATCCACACGATGGTCGACGTCGGTGGCGGCACCGGCACGCTTCTCGCCGCCGTCCTCCGCGCGCACCCCGAGACGCGCGGCACGCTCGTCGACTTCCCTCGCACCGTCGCCCGCTCCGCCGAAGTCTTCGAACGCGCCGGAGTCGTGGACCGCGCCACCGCCATCGGTCAGAGCTTCTTCGATTCGCTCCCCGCCGGCGCCGACCTCTATTTCATGAAGAGCGTCCTCAGCGACTGGCCGGACCGCGAGGCCGTCGCTATCCTCACCCGCTGCGCCGAAGCGATGGCGCCCGCGAGCCGCCTCGTGCTGGTCAACGGAGTCACTCCAGCCGAGACCGCGAGTCCTGAACTCCTGATGCTCGTCCTGGTCGGTGGGCGCGCACGCACTCTCGCCGAATTTTCACTGCTCGCCGGGCACGCCGGCCTCGCCGTCTCGGCAACCAGCCACAACGCCAGCGGCCGCTTCCTCGTGGAGTGCCGACGGGCCTGAGCGCGCTATACTTTCCGCACAGAACATGCGGATCGCAATTCTCATCGGCGCGGCGATGCTCGTGCTCGCAGGCTGTCACAAGGACGACCGCGCCGACGCGACACAGTTGGAAAAAGCGCTGACCGTTCTACAGGCGGACGCCGGCGCGGCCGCCAGTCTCGAGAATGAAATGTTGAATCGCGCGCGGCCGTGGTGCGCCGGCATGACCGCCGCCGGAACCGGCCACGACGCCGACCTCGCAACCAACACCGCCACCGCCGCCGACCTCGCGCGCCTGGCGCAGACGGCCAACGACCGCTGGGAGGCCATCCACAAGGCGCTCGTCGCCGAGCGCCTCCGAGCCGAATATCCCCGCAACCTCCGCTCGAACGTGACCGCCCAAATCGCAAAACATCAGGCGGCCCTGCAAGAGCTCCGCGCCGCCCTCGACGACACCGCCACCCAATTCAAATCCCTGGCCCAGAACCGCGACTATACCGGGGACACCGTCCCCCCCGTAGTCACGAAACTCGATCACATCCTAGGCCAATACGAACCCCCGACCGACGACATATCCGCCGCGCTCTCGGAGATACGAGCGAAATACGGAGAGCAAACACCTTGACGCCCGTAACGGGTGAACGCCAACGCAGAGCCACAGAGAAACGCAGACCATATAGCTCTCTGCGTCTCAGCGTCTCTGCGTCAAAGCCTTAAGCTCTAGCGTCTCCCGCCCGCGATCGCCGTGATGATGAGGAACGCTTCCCGCCCCTCCACCACCGCAGCCCGGGACACCCCCCCGTAGTCACGAAACTCGATCACATCCTAGGCCAATACGAACCGCCGACCGACGACATAGCGGCGGCACTCTCGGAGATACGAGCGAAATACGGAGAGCAAACACCTTGACGCCCGTAACGGGTGAACGCCAACGCAGAGCCACAGAGAAACGCAGACCATATAGCTCTCTGCGTCTCAGCGTCTCAGCGTCTCTGCGTCAAAGCCTTAAGCTCTAGCGTCTCCCGCCCGCGATCGCCGTGATGATGAGGAACGCCTCCCGCCCCTCCACCACCGCCGCCGGCAGCTCCGCATCCGGACTCTCCAGACTCAGATCCTCCTGGCACGCGAAGAACCGCAGGAACGGCTTCCGAACCCCCGTCGCGTGATCGCGAATCATCCCGCACAGGACCGGGAACTTCGCCTCCACGCCGTCCAGCACCGACCGCTGCGTCACCGGGCCCTCCACCTCGATCAGGACCTCGTCCTTCACGTGCACCATCGACCGAAGCAACTGCGGCAGCAGCACCCGCACCGTCGTCATGCGAGTGTTTGCACCTCGACCGACAGCACGCCCGGCAGATCCCGCACGATCGCCGACCATGTCTCGCCGCCGTCCGCCGAGCCGTACACCTGCCCGCCCGTCGTCCCGAAATAGATCCCACACGGGTCCATCGCGTCCACGCTCATCGCGTCGCGCAGGACGTTCACGAAGCAGTTCTCCTGCGGCAGACCCTTCGTCAACGGCTCCCACTCGTTGCCGCCGGCCTTGCTGCGGTACACGCGCAGCGCTCCGTCCAGCGGATAGTGCTCGCGATCGCTCTTGATCGGGACCACGTAGATCGTCTCCGGCTCGTTGGTGTTCACGTCGATCACGAACCCGAAATCCGTCGGCAGATTGCCACTGATCTCGCGCCAGTTCTCACCCGCGTCGTCGGTCCGCATCACGTCCCAGTGCTTCTGCATGAACAGCGTATTCGGCGCCGACCGGTGCTGCGCGATCCGATGCACGCAGTGTCCGACCTCGGCCGTCCCATCCGGGATGTACTCCGAATGCAGCCCGCGATTGATCGGCTTCCACGTCTCGCCGCCATCGTCCGTGCGAAACGCGCCCGCCGCCGAGATCGCGATGAACATGCGCTTCGGATCGGACGGATCGAGCAGGATCGTGTGCAGCCCCAGGCCGCCCGCGCCCGGCTGCCACTGGGACCCCGACCCGTGCCCGCGCAGTCCGCGCATCTCCGTCCAGTTCTGCCCGCCGTCCGTCGTGCGGAACATCGCCGCGTCCTCCACTCCCGCGTACACCAGATCGGGATCGGTCAGCGACGGCTCGAAGTGCCACACGCGCTTGAACTCCCACGGATGCGGCGTGCCGTCGTACCACTGGTGCGTGCCCGTCTCCCCGTCGTACAGGAACTTGTTGCTGACCGGGTTCCACGTCTTCCCTCCGTCGTCCGACCGGTGCACGATCTGCCCAAACCAACTGCTCGTCTGCGACGCCCAGATGCGATTCGGCTCCACGGGCGAACCCTTCACGTGATAGATCTCGCCGAACCCAGCCAAGTGCGGCCCCGCGACTGTCCACTCCTTCCGCTTCCCGTCCGACTCCAGGACGAACACGCCCTTGCGCGTTCCCGCCAGCACTCTCACTCCGCTCATCGATTCTTTCCTTTCCTATCCGCAACGAATTTCGGCAATAGCGGCGTGTCGTCCCGCTCCGCCCACCGCCTGCGGACCTCCGCGAGAAACGCCTCGCGACGCGTTTTCACCGACTCCACAAATTCGTTTGGCGCCGCCGTCTTCTCATGCCGCGCCGCCCAGATCAACAACTCCAGCATCACCGGCGCGAGATCGATCCCCTTCTCCGTCAGCCGGTAATCGACCCGCCGCCCGTCGATCTCCGACATTTCCGCCGTCACGATCCCCGCCGCCGTCAGCCGCTTCAACCGGTCCGACAGCACGTTGGTCGCGATCCCTTCGCCCGAGTCCCGAAACTCCTTGAACGTCCGATATCCGCGCACCATCAGGTCCCGCACGATGAGCAGCGACCACCGGTCGCCCAACACCTCCAGCGACACGCTCACCGGACATCCCGACCGCTTCCTGGACTTCCCGGCCACGTCTCGGCAGCGTATCAATTTCGCTTGCGAAAAACAAGTAAACAGAGCCGCGACAGTTATGGAGCGGTTGCCCCCATAACCACCACACCTTCGCTCAACGACCGCTCCTTCACAGTCGCGGCTCTGTTTGCGGCAAAATAGCTGTTTGCACCCCTCGCCACTCTACGACGCTCTCGGCGGCGCCGCGGGATGCCGCGCCCTCTCCTCCGATTTCTACGCCCGCGTCGCCCGCGACCCGGTCCTTCGTCCCTTCTTCCCAGGCAAGTCGATGAAGTGCGCCATCGACGCCTTCGCCGCCTTCCTTGTCGACTTTTTGGGCGGCCCGGCCGACGAAGCCAAGCACCACTGGCATCTCAGCCTCGACGACGTCCACCGCCGGTTTCCCATCGGCGAGCGCGAGCGCGACGCGTGGCTCCGCCTGATGCGCGCCACCATCGACGCGACCGACCTCGCCCACACCGATCGCCGCGCCCTCGCCGCCTTCTTCGATCACGCCTCCGCCTGGCTTGTCAACCACGGCCCCGCTCCCGACCCTCCCGCACTCGACCACAACGACCTCGCCAGCCGCTGGACCGCCCAGCGCGCGCTCGACCGCGCCATCGCCGCCATCCGCCTCGACGACCCTGCCGCCGCCATCGCGCTCGCCGATGAGATCCAGTCGAACCGCGCCGGTCTGCTCGCGCTCATGCTCGCTTCCGGCAAGCCGCCGCTCCAGGACTACGTCCGCGCCGCCATCCGCGCCCAACCCGCCCTCGTCCACGACCGCACGTACGGAGGCCGCACCCTCCTCCACGACGCAGCGGCCGCGGCCGACCTCGCCACCGTCACACTGTTACTCGAACTGGGCGCCGATCCCAACGCGCTCGACCGCGGCGATCACTCGCCGCTCTACACCCTCGCCAACGAATGCCTCCTCCCCGGCGCCGCGATCGTCACCGCTCTCGTTCACGCCGGCGCCGACGTTAACGCCGCGGACGGCGTCACCCGCGCCACTCCCCTCCACATGGCTGCCCGCCGCGGCTCCGTCGAGCTCGCCGCCGCCCTCCTCGACGCCGGAGCCTGCCTCGACGCTCGCGACCGCCGCGGCGACACGCCCCTCCGCCGCGCTCTGAACTGCCGCCGGCCAGCCGTCGCCGCCCTCCTCCGAGATCGTGGGGCCTCGATGTGAACTCACATACACTCCCACGCGTAATATCCAGTACCCTCCTGATAGAATCGAACCCTGGATAACACCCTGCGCCTACAGCTACTACTCCTACTCGTCGCCGCATGGCCAGTCCACGCCCAGCCGCAGCTCCTCGCCTCCGTCCCACCCTTTAAGAACCTCAGCATTGAGGAGCTCTCCGCCATCGAAGTCACGACGCCCTCGAAGGAGCCCGTTCGAGCCTTCCAAACCCCCGCCGCCATCTTCGTCATCACCGGCGACGACATCCGCCGCTCCGGAGCCACGACCATCCCCGAAGTGCTTCGCCTCGCCCCCGGCGTAGAGGTCGCGCGCATCGATGCCAATCACTGGTCCGTCGGCATACGCGGCTTCGGCTCCCGTCTGGCCCGCTCCGTCCTCGTGTTGATCGACGGCCGCACCGTCTACACCCCGCTCTTCGCCGGCACTTACTGGGAAGTCCAGGACACTCTCCTCGAAGACGTCGACCGCATCGAAGTCATCCGTGGACCCGGCGGCACCATCTGGGGACCCAACGCCGTCAACGGCGTCATCAACATCATCACCAGGCCCGCCCGCGAGACTCACGACTACTTCGGCTCCGTCCGCGCCGGCAACGAAGAGCAGGGCTCCGTCAACTCCCGCTACGGCGGCGCCAACGGCCGCAATGTCGACTATCGCGTCTACGGCAAGGCCTTCACCCGCAGCCCCAGCTCTCACCCCGACGGCCGCAATTTCGACGACTGGCGCGGCACGCAGGGAGGCTTCCGCCTCGATTGGACCGCCGGCAAGCACGATTCCGTTACCGTCCAGGGCGACCTCTACGGCATCCGCGCCGGCGAGCGCGTCACCGCCACCACCTACGACCCGCCCGCCTCTCCCAACGTCGACGGGAATGCCGACCTCTCCGGCGGTAACTTCATGGGGCGCTGGACCCGCACGCTCACCGGAGGCGGCGACATCCAGGTACAGGCCTACTTCGACCGCACCAGCCGTACCGAGCTCAACGTCGCCGACTACCGCAATACCTACGACATCGACCTCGTATCCCACATTCCAATCGGCGCGCGCCAGACCATCGCGTGGGGATTCGGCTTCCGCGCCAGCAGCGTCAATAATCCCCCGATAGTCAGCGGCCTCACCTTCAACCCCGCCAAACGCACCGACACACTCGATACCGGCTTCTTCCAGGATCAACTCGCCCTCGTCCCTGACCACCTCGCCGTGATCGTCGGCGTCAAACTCCTCAACACGAACTTCACCGGGACGCTGGCCGAACCCAGCGCGCGTCTCCTCTGGACCCCCACTGCCCGTCAAACCCTCTGGGCTGCCTTCACCCACGCGGTCCGAACTCCCTCCGACGTCGAGGAGGACTTCTACCTATCCGGCTTCTCCCGCATTCTCCCGAACGGCGTTCCGCAGATGGCGCGCTTCAACGCCAACAACAACTTCGCACCGGAGCAAATGAACGGGGTCGAGTTCGGGTACCGCCAGCAACTCGGCAAGATCTGGATGCTCGACCTCTCCAGTTTCTACAACCACTATCACGACATCGAAGACCAGGAGATCACGGGAGCCGTCTTCCCCGAAGACACTCCCGCGCCGTTCCACTTCCTCCTCCCCGCTCAGTTCCGCAACGGCCTCCGCGGCTACACCAAGGGTTTCGAGATTGCCCCGGAAGTCCGCCCCGCGAGCTTCTGGCGGCTCCGCGGGTCGTACTCCTACCTGCACATGAATCTCGGCCGCTCGCCCCATTCCGGCGACATCGGCACCTTTCCGTTCATCGTCGGCGCGAGCCCGCACCACCAGATCGTCGTCCTCTCCTCCTTCGACATCTCGCCGACCGTGCAGGCGGACCTCACCTATCGCTACGTCAGCTCGCTCCTCGGCATTCCGTCCTACTCCACGGGCGATGCGCGCCTGGCCTGGCGCTTCACCCGCAACTTCGAGCTCTCCGTGGTCGGCCGCAATCTCCTGCAGCCGCGCCACCCCGAATACTCAGGCGACCCCGGGACCCTGGTGGGCATCCAACGAAGCGGTTACCTCAGCGTGGCATGGCGCCGGTAGACCAACTGCGGCAACGCCCGACCCATTCCGGCGCACTGGGGCGCGCCGCCGCCGTCCTCTGTTTGCTGAGCGCGGTGCTCCCGCTCCGGGCTGAAGAGCCCAACGAATACCAAGTCAAAGCGGCCTTCCTCATGAACTTCACCAAGTTCGTCGAATGGCCCCAGACGACCTTCCGCGACCCCTCACAGCCCATCACCATCTGCGTCTACGGCGACGACCCGTTCGGCGCTGCCCTCGATCAGGCGGTGGAAGGCGAAATCGTCGCGGGACACCGGCTGACCGTCGAACATCTACACCGTCCGCCCGCGCCCCGGGCCTGCCAGGTTCTCTTCATTTCCCGCACCGAACGCGACCCAGCCGCCATCGTCGCCGCCGCCGGACCCGGTGTGCTCACCGTAGGTGACGACGACCGCTTCCTCCGCGACGGCGGAGCCATCGCCTTCGTCGTCCAGGCCCGCCATGTCCGCTTCGACATCAGCCTCCGCGCCACAGCGAAAGCCTCCCTCACCATCAGTTCCCGACTCCTCAACGTCGCCAGGACGGTGGTCCGATGAACCGCTCTTCCACCGTCTCGCACCCCGCGCGAACCGTCTCGCACCCCAACCCCACTCGAACCGTCTCGCGCCCCAACAGAGCCGCGCACGACAGTAAGCGGTTGCCCCAAGCGTCTCCAAACCTGCGTCGCCGCGACACGGCGCTCCGGCAGTCTTCCTTGGAAGCGACAACCGCTTACTTCGTGCGCGGCTCTGATCCGGCATCTCGAACTGTCCCGCCCCCACCAGAGCCGCGACAGTTATGGAGCGGTTGCTCTGATCCGGCGGTGCGCCCATGACCACCGGACTCCGCGCCTTCCGCAACGCCCCCATCAAGCAGAAGCTGCGCATCGTCATTCTCGCGACCACCGCCGCCAGCCTCCTGCTCGCCGGACTCGGCATCGTCGGCGCCGACTACCGCATCTTCCGCCGCGACCTCGAGCGCGACCTCTCCGCCCTTGCCGACATCATCGGCGACAACAGCACCGCCGCCCTCCTCTTCGACGACCCCCGCGTCGCCGCCGAAACGCTCTCCGCCCTCAAAGCCCGCCCCCACATGGTCGCCGGCTGCCTCTATCGCCGCGACGGGCGTCTCTTTGCCAGTTACATCCGCCATGGCGACGACTTCGGCTGTCCCGCTTCCCCGGGACCCCAGTCCGTCGGCTCCACCCCGCAAGGCCTCGCGATCTCCCATCCCGTCATGCTCGACGGCCAGCCCGCCGGCTCCCTCTTCCTCCTCTACGAGCTCGGCGAAGTCCCCGAACGCGTCCGCCTCTTTAGCGGCATCGTGCTCCTCATCCTGCTGCTCTCCACGGGTCTTGTCCTCGTCTTCTCCTCCGGCCTCCGCGCCCTCATCGCCACGCCGATCGCGCGGCTCGCCGACGCCGCCCAAACCGTCTCCGCCAGCGGCGACTACGGCATCCGGGTCCCCAAGGAATCCGCCGACGAGCTCGGCGTCCTCGTCGACGCCTTCAACCAAATGCTCGCCCGCATTCAAGCCCGCGACGAAGAGCTCCAGGACGCCCGCAACTCCCTCGCCACCACCCTCGCCAGCATCGGCGACGCCGTCATCTCCACCGCCGGCGGCCGCATCGTCCTCGCCAACCCCACCGCCGCCGCCCTCCTTCGCTGGCCCGAAGCCGAACTGCAAGGCCGCCCCATCGCCGAGGTCTTCCGCCTCGTCGACGAACACACCCAGGCCCCCATCGAAAGCCCCGTCGACCGCGCCCTCCGCGAGGACCGCATCGTCTCCTCCTCCGATAACGCCCTCATCCTGGCGCGAGACGGCTCCGAGATCCCCATCGACCACAGCGCCGCTCCCATCCGCCAGCACGGCAAAACCATCGGCGTCGTCCTCGTCTTCCGCGACACTACCGAGCGCCGCAGCGCCCGCCGCGACGCCGCCTATCTCGCCGCCATCGTCGAATCCACCGAGGACGCCATCATCGGCAAAACTCCCGAAGGCGTCATCCAAAGCTGGAACGCCGGCGCCGAGCGCGTTTACGGCTATGCCGCTCCCGAAGTCATCGGCCGCCGCATGCTCGAGATCATTCCGCCCGACCGCCAGCACGAGGAGTCCGACATCCTCGAGCGCATGCGCTCCGGCCAGCAGATGTTCCACTTCGACACGGTCCGCGTCCGCAAAGACGGCACGCCGATCGACGTCTCACTCACGATCTCGCCCATCCGCGATAAATCCGGCGAGATGCTCGGCATCTCCCACGTCGCGCGCGACATCACCGAGCAGAAGCGCGCCGCCGAACAGCTCCGCCACACCCAGAAGCTCGAAAGCCTCGGCGTCCTCGCCGGCGGCATCGCCCACGACTTCAACAATCTCCTCACCGGCATCCTCGGCAACGCCAGCCTCGCCATGGAGGACCTGCCGCCCTCGCCCGCTCGCCAGTCGATCGAGGCCGTCGTCGCCGCCAGCGAGCGCGCCGCCCAACTCGCCCAGCAGATGCTCGCCTACTCCGGCAAGGGCCGCTTCATCGTCGAGCACGTCGACCTCTCCGCGGTTGTCCGCAGCACCCTCCGCATGATCCGCGCTGCCGTCCCCGCCGCCGTCGAGCTCCGCACCGACCTCGCCGAGCCGCTGCCCCCCGTCGAGGCGGACCCCGGCCAGATCCAGCAGCTCGTCATGAACATCATCATCAACGGCGCCGAGGCCATCCCCGAAGGCAAAGGGGGCAGCGTCACGATCGTCACCCGTCCGTTCGAGGTCCGCGCCGGACACCCCGAGCTCACCCCCGGCCCCTACGTCGCCTTCGAAGTCACCGACACCGGCGCCGGCATGGATGCCGCCACCAAGGCCCGCATCTTCGACCCCTTCTTCACGACTAAGTTCACAGGCCGCGGCCTCGGCCTCGCCGCCGTCCTCGGCATCGTCCGCGGACATCGCGGCGCCATCGACGTCGACTCCGCTCCCGGCCACGGCGCCACGTTCCGCATTCTCCTACCCGTCGCGACCGAAGCCGCCATCGAGAAGGCGCCCGCCGCGCCGGCCGTCGCTGCCACGGCGAGCGAAGGCGGCCTCGTCCTCATCATCGACGGCGAGTCGGTCGTCCGCAGCTTCGCCCGCCACACTCTCGAACGCCACGGCTTCACGGTGCTGCAAGCCGAGAATGGAGCCCGCGGCCTCGACCTCTTCCGCGAACATCTCGACGGCATCCGCGCCGTCGTCCTCGACCTCACCATGCCGGTGATGAGCGGAGAGGAAGCTCTCGCACAGATGAAAGCCGTCGACGGCCAGATCCCCGTGATCCTCTCCAGCGGCTTCAACGAGCACCAGGCCGTCCAGCGCTTCGAAGGCAAAGGCCTCGCCGGCTTCCTCCAGAAACCCTACCGAGCCGACGCGTTGATCCAGAAAGTCCGCGAAGTCCTGGCGCGATAAGTAAAATAAGGCAACCCCAGCGCTCAAGCCTGACGGATCCTGCGTCGGGCTCCCGTCAACACCATTTCATTGACTTCGCGCTGGTCAACAAGGCGCGGATGTTTTTAGGCCGGACCTTGACCCGTCCGTGGTCAATACCCTACCATTGACTTCTGGCTAGTCAACAAAAAACACGGGGGCGACTCACCCGTCTGCCGGTTCAGCGTCCGCGAGGACCCTACGTCGCGCTGATCGCCGATATGGTTGCGTCACGCGCGCTATCGCCAGCGGCCCGCTCTGAAGCTCAGGAGGAATTCACCGAACTCATTGGAAAGCTCAATCGGCTTTATCGAGAGCACCTGAGCGCGAAATTCGTGATCACCCTTGGGGACGAATTCCAAGCATTGCTTCATGCGCCCGGAATCATTCCCGACCTCATCTGGACGCTTGAGCAACTCTTTACAGTGCGCGCGCTACGTCTCGGCTTCGGATTTGGCCTGATATACACGCGGATCAAAGAATACGCGATCAATGTCGACGGCCCTGCTCTACACAATGCCCGTTCTTCGATCGAAGTGGCAAAGAGGAATTCGTTGCAGGGCGGGGTCTTCACGGGTTTTGGGCCACAACTCGATCCCCCCCTGAATGGGTTCGCACGCGCTCTGAATCACCAGCGCGCCACCTGGACGAGGAGACAACGCGATGTCGTGGTCCGGCTGCACGATGGACGAAAGGGGATCGAAATTGCCGAGGAGCTTGGTATAACCAAGCAAGCTGTTTCACGTTACGCATCACTGGCGGGATGGGACGCGTACAAGGAAGCTGAACGCGGGTGGTCCTCACTCTTGCACGGCCTCGTTACAGATGAGACACCATGACCGGCGACGTGAACCCCTTGTCTCTGCTGTTTGCCGAGGTGCTGCTGTTTTGGCATGCGACGAATTATCTGTTCACTGCCGATCCAAGTAGCGGACGGAATACGTGGTACTCACGCGGAAGGAAACAGTGGTTCGCATGGTTTATTCTTCGGGCGATCGCGGCCGGAATTCTAACCGTGGCAGTCGCCGGCTGGTGGCCGGGCATAATCCTCGCGGGGCTGATAGTCTTCGGGTGCGTGTTCTTGCCGGTCGCGCGCTGGCTGTGGATGCCTCCGGGGTATATCGCGGAGCTGGAACTCGGTGCAAACATCGTTTTTGTCGCCATAGCCCAGTCGCTCATCAGCCATTTTGATCTGCACGTCCAGTGGGCACTCTTCAGCATACCGGTGTCCGAACATCTAATATCCGCATACACGATCACAGCCGCACTCCTCATTTTCGTCGTGCGGGGAGGCACCTTCATCGTTCGAGGAATACTGGACCGCGCCGGCACGATGCCGCCGCCGGAATTGGAGCATCCCAGCCATCTGGAGACGGCGACGCCACGTGAATTGGAGCGCGCCTTGCCCGTCGATACCATAGAGCTCAATCACGGCCGCTTGATCGGCAATGTAGAGCGGCTGATCCTGGTCTTGCTCGTTGCTAACGGACAGTACACGGCTCTCGCTTTCTTTTTCGCGGCGAAAGGCCTCATCCGCTCCAAAGACATCGAACGCCGTGCCTGGGCCGATTACCTGATATTGGGTTCCCTCACAAGTTTCCTGGTCGCGGTCGTTGCCGGCATCCTGATCCAGGCCGTCTTCCATCTCTTGCTCCCGTAGCCTCTTTCCCTGCCCCTTCCCCCTCCCCCGTGTTATATACTGCCCCCAACCAGGTCCCACCTGGAGGGGGAGCACCATGTATCGCTGCTTACTCGCTGCCGTCCTGCTGGCAACCCCAGCCTTCACCCAAACGTCCGGAGAAATCATCGGAGAGGTCCGCGACCAGAGCGGAGCCGTCGCGGCCAACGCCGCCGTCACCGCCACCAACACCGCGACCAACGTCGCGCGCTCTGCCCTCACCAACTCGGAGGGCATCTACACCTTTCCCAACCTGACGCCCGGACCCTATCAGGTCAAGGTCACCGTCTCCGGCTTCGCCGTCTCCGCCGCCAACCTCCAGCTCCAGGTCCAGCAGACCGCCCGCATCGACTTCACCCTCACGGTCGGCTCCGCCAGCCAGACCGTCGAAGTCAGCGCCGGCGCGGAGATGCTCACCACCGACAACGCCACCGTCGGCACCGTCATCCAGCAGCAGGCCATCGCCGAGCTCCCGCTCAACGGCCGCAACTTCTTCAGCCTCGTCGCGCTCAGCCCTAACGTCTCTTACGGCTTCGCCCCCGCCGCGCAGGCCAGCGCCCGCCTCGGAGGCTCGCGCTCCACGCTCACCATGTCCCTCTCCGGCGCCCGAGCCACCTGGGAGAATTACACGCTCGACGGCATCACCAACACCGACGTCGACTTCAACACCTACATCCTCCTTCCCTCGGTCGACGCCCTCCAGGAATTCAAAGTCCAGTCCGGCATCTACCCCGCCGAGTTCGGACGCGAAGCCGGACAGGTCAACGTCCTCACCAAGCCCGGCACCAACGAGTATCACGGCTCCGCCTTCGAGTTCCTCCGCAACAACAAGCTCGACGCGCGGTCTTACGATTTCAGCTCCGCCTCGCGCAGCGCCACGAACCCCTCGCCGCTGAGCACACCCTACCGCCAGAACCAGTACGGCTTCACGCTCGCCGGACCCGTCCGCATTCCCAAAGTCGTGAACGGACGCAACCGCCTCTTCTTCATGTCGAATTACGAAGGCTTCCAGTCGCGCACCACCACTACCGCCTTCGCCACCACCATGACTCAAGCCATGCGCAACGGCGATTTCTCCGCCGTTCCCACCGCGCTCCAGGACCCACTCACACGCACGGGCACATTCCCGAACATTACGTCGTCGCCGTTCCCCGGCAACCAGATCCCCTCCACCCGCTTCGATAAGAACTCCGTCCTCCTGATGACCAAGTTCTTCCCGCTCCCGAACCAGCCGGACAAGCCCGGCCTGCCCCTCCGCAATTACCAGTACAACTCGCGCGTCCCCGTCGACAAGAACCAGGTCACCGAGCGCATCGACTTCAACGAGAGCGCCAAGTCCCAGTGGTTCGGCCGCTATAGTTGGACCGACGAATCCACCATCACGCCCGGCATCACCACCAACGACGGCGGCACCCTGTACACCCGCGCCAGCCAGTGGGTCGTCTCCAACGTGCGCATTATTTCCTCCGCGAAGGTCAACGAATTCCGCTTCGGGTACAACTCGCTGTTCAACAACATCACCCAGCAGCTCGCCGGCATCGAGGACGTCGACTCTGAATTAGGCATCCCCGTCAAAGTCGCCGACAAGAACTCCTGGGGCATCCCCAGTATTCAGCTCAGCAACAACCTCACCAGCTTCGGCAACCCCACCAGCAGCCCCTTCCAGATCAATGACAAGGTGCTGCAATGGGTCGACAACTTCTCCTGGGTCCGCGGCAAACACTCGCTCCGCTTCGGCGGCGAGCTCCGCTACAACCAGTTCCCCCAAGTCGGCAACGAATTCCCGCGCGGCCAGTTCTTCTTCAACGGCCAGTTCACCAACTCGATCAGCGCCGCCGCCCAGACCGGCGGCTACTCCGGCGCCGACTTCCTCATGGGAGCCATGCAGAACAGCATCGTCGCCGTCGCCCTCGCCTCCGCCGACTTCCGCAATCACGAATGGGCCGCCTACATCGACGACACGTGGCGCGTCACGCCGCGCCTCACCATCACCGCCGGACTCCGCTGGGAGGTCGCCCTGCCCATGATCGACCCCTCCGGCCATGAGGTCGGCGTCCAACTCAACGCGCCCCTCGCCGACATCGCCAACGTTCCCGACCTCAGCCAACACCCCGTCTACGTCCGCTCCGGCTCGGGCGATTTCTACGATGGCCTCGCCTTCCGCTACAAGGCCTACTGGGCCGCTCAAGGCGCCAACGTCGCCGGTAATCCGCCGCTCCAGGTCGCGCGCGACGGCCGTCTCGGCGCCCGACTCGTCGACACCGACTATCACGACTTCGCCCCGCGCCTCGGCCTCGCCTGGAGTCCCAACAACAAGTGGTCCGTCCGCAGCGGCTTTGGCGTCTTCTACTCGCAGGAGAGCAAGAACTCCATCTTCGACCTCAACCGCGGCCTCGGAGGACGCACCGGCCAAGTCGCCGCCACCACCTATGGCCTGCCGACGTTCGGCTACACCAACTTCATCGACACAGCCGCGCTCCCCGTCACCATTCCCATCGGCCTCACGTGGGGCGTCGACCGCCACCTGCCCACCACCTACACCATGCAGTACGTCCTGAACGTGCAGCGCGAACTCGGCCACGGCACGACCCTCGAGGCAGGCTACAACGGCTCCCAGAGCCGCCATCTCGACAGTCTCGTCAACGCCGGCGCGCCTCTCCCCGGCACCGCGTCCATCATCAATCGCATGCCCTACCCCGAGTTCGGCGCCGCGGGCATCCAGTTCCTCAAAGCCGATGGCGTCGGCAACTATAACGGCCTCGGCGTCAAACTCTCGCAGCGCTTCGCCAGCGACCTCACCACCCTGATCGCCTACACGTATTCGAAATCGCTCGACGACAGCAGCGCCATCCGCGGACCCGGCAACGACTTCACCCTCCCCAACGCCCGCTGCCGCTCCTGCGATTACGGACCGTCCGACTTCAATACGCCCCAGCGCTTCGTCGCATCGATCCTCTACACGCTGCCGTTCGGCCGCAACAGCCACGGCTTCGTGAAGCAGGCGATCGGCGGCTGGCAGCTCACCACCATCACTACCATCCAGAGCGGGCTCGCGACCGAGACGAGTTCCTGGGACTCCGCCGGAGTCGTCTTCTCCCCCAGCGGCGCCCGTCTCAACTGCGTCGCCGGCGTCGACCCCGTCCTTCCCAATCACAATCAGAACGGCTGGTACAACTCCGCGGCGTTCACGAACCCGCTCGCCGGCACGTACGGAAATTGCGGCCGAGACAACCTGCGCGGACCGCGACAGGTCAACATCGACCTCTCCGCGATCAAAGACTTCCGCGTCGCCGAGCGGCAAGCTCTCCAGTTCCGCGCCGAGTTCTTCAATGCTCCGAACCACGTGGAGCTGGGAACCCCGAGCGCCAGTTGGGGAGGCAGCTCGAACGTCGCACCGCCCGCGAACTTCGGCCAGATCACCGGCACGAGGGCCAACATGCGCCAGATCCAGTTCGCCCTGAAATACAACTTCTGAGCGCGACCTCATTCCTGCCGTTTTGTATCAGGGCACGACGTCAGCCGTGCCGATTGCGTTCGGAGGCGACGGCTTTAGCCACCGGAGACGAAAACCGTTGCAAACCAGGGGCTAAAGCCCTGGCTCGCGCGTCCCATTCGGCACGACTGAAGTCGTGCCCTGATACAACGTAAATTGGACATGGAAAACTGAGTGGGGCGGCCAATCGTGGCCGCAGCCGCCTTTCAGGCGGCCATCCAAACGAAGAACTCCGCAGCGGAGCCCAACGACTCGGATCCGACCGCGGCGTGGTTCCCCCAAACCATGTCGCGGTCCTCCGCCGCGATCGCCGCAATCCGCGCGCACCCGAGCACGCCCTCCCGCTCGGCGTAGAAACCATACGTGCGGCAAGCGATCGGCCGCGCCTCATACACCAGACACGCGCCCGCTTCGGTATCCAGCAGCGGACACACCCTCGACGCGCGCGCCCGAATCCGCTCTCGCACCGCCTCCGCGATATCGCCGGGCAGCGCGTCGATCGCCGTCCGAATCGCGCCCCACTCCGCCGCCGAGACACGAGGCGCCGCGGCCAGATTCCGGCAGCAGTCGTCGCACCCCTTCCGGCAGGGCCATTCCGGATGCGCCGCCGTGATCTCGTCCGTGCGTCGCCGAACCGCGTCCTGAATCTGCACCAATCGCATCACGGCACAGGAACCCGATACAAATTCCGCTGCGTCGTCACCTTCACGAACGCGTACACCGACGGATTCGGCCCCGGATAGACGCTATGGTCCGCGACCAGCCGCGCCCCCGGCATCGCCGCCACCGCCTCCGCATTCGCAAATCCCGACGCCGGTATCTCCGGCAGCATGCGGCCCGGCGGTAGGGGAATCGCATACGTGGCGTCCGCAAACTTCACGTACAGGAAGCGCCCGTCCGGTGTCCAACTCACACTCGGAGGCGTGGGGTCCGTGCCCTGCGGCAGAGAACACGAATCGCAAATCCGGACCGCAGTCCCGTCTGCCGCCGCATAGAGCGCCATGCTCCCCCACGCATGCGAATCCTGCGCCGCCAACCACCGGCCATCCGGCGATACACTCATCGCATTCAGAAACGGCTTTGCGACCATCTTCCGCAACTCGCTCCCGTCCTCGCCGATCCGAAAGACCGAAGCAGCCCCGTGATCGTCCCCTTCGAACACCACCTCGCCCGGCGCGCCGAAGAACGCCGCGAAGCTATTCGTCGCCGCCAGCCGCCGCGGCGGCGTCCGTCCATCCAAAGAAGCGATCCACACCGGCGCGTGGCCCTGGTCATCCACTCCGGTAAACACGACGCGTTTCCCGTCCCCCGAGATGTTGTAGGTCAGCATTTCGAAATCAGGCAGCAGCCGCTGACGCCGCCCCGACTCCAGGTCCACGCTCCACAGTCCCCCCTTGATGAAGATCTGCAAGCCGCCGGTGCGCACCAGGTAATACAGCTTCTTGCCATCCGGAGAAATCGATGGATAGAAACTGTATCCCTCCGACGTGATCTGCCGATCGCCGCCCGCATCGTGCAGCCACAGCGTGCTCTGGCTCGTCCCGATCGAGGTCACGAAAGACCGTCCGTCCGGCGCGAACGCAATCCCTTCTTCCTGCGTGACCCCGAAGGTGACCTGCTCCGCCTTCCCGTCCGGGAAACGCTGCCTCCACGTGTGGACCCCGCGCCCCGTATCGGCGGAAAAATACATCCACTTCCCGTCGGGCGACCACGCCGCGTCGGTGCATTGCGACGGCGCCGGCCCCACCTGCTTCCCCGCCGAGCTGCCGTCGAACGGAAGCAGCCGGCACGGCAGCCACGTATTGAAGCTCATCTCGACCACCAGCACTTGCTGCCCATCTGGCGAAAGATACGACCGGTGCGCCATCCCGCTCTCCGGCGGCACGTACACGTTGCGCTGCCCCGCGCGGCTCTCCGTCGAAGAGACGATCGACATCTGGAACCCATGCCCCGTCAATTCGGAAAACAGGACCCGCGCCGGCCCCGCGCCCGCCCCGATCCACGTCAGTCCCTCGGCATTGGCCAACAGCCGCTGCGGCTCACCGCCCAGCACGGGGACCACCCACGTATCCAGCGACCCGTTGCCCTCCGTGTCCATCCCCGTCGAGTACCCGATCCGCGCCCCGTCCGGCGAGAATCTCGGGCCCATCTTGTCGAGATGATCGTGCGTGAGCTGCACCGGGTCCCCGTCCGGCAGCAGCTTTACATAGATCTGTCCCGCCGTAAAAAACGTGCCCGCGCCGCGGATGAACGCCAGCATGCGTCCGTCCGGCGACAGCGCCGGCGACGTGGCCGAATCCGCGAAATTGGTGAGCTGTGTGTAGGCTTGCGCCGTGCCCGCGGGCCGCGGCGTTCGGAACACCAGAACCGCGATCGCGATCGCCACCGCCACCGCGCACGCCGCCACGACCCACCTTGCGCCAGGTCCCCTCCTCGCCGGCGCCGCCTCGCCTTGCCGCGTCACCCGGCGCAGGTCCACCACCATCTCCCGCATCGTCTGGTAACGCTCCGCGGGATCTTTCTCCAGCGCCTTCTCCACCGCCATCCGCAGTCCCACCGGGATCTCCGGATGCAGTTCCGTCAGCGGCGGAGCCGCGCCGTGTACGATCGCCTGCAGCAGTTCCAGCGTCGTCCGGCCTTCGAACGCACGCCGCCCCGCCAGCACTTCGAACAGCGTGTTGCCGAAAGAGAAGATATCGCTCCGCGCGTCCAGCGGTTTCCCCAAGGCCTGCTCCGGCGACATATACGGCAGGCTGCCGATCAGCGCCCCTGGCTCGGTCCCTCCCTGCGTCAGAGTCGTGGCGTCGTCGCCCGCGGGCTCGCTCGGCTTCGCCAGTCCGAAGTCCGCCAGCTTCGCATACCCGCTCGCCGTCACCAGGATGTTCTCCGGTTTGATGTCGCGATGCAGGATGCCCGCCTGATGCGCCGCGGCCAAACCGTCCGCCACGCCCGTCAGCAGTTCCACCACCTCCCGCCAGCCGCGCTTCTGCGCCCGCGCCCAGTTCTTCAGCGTGCCGCCGTCCACGAACTCCGTGACCAGGTATTGCCGGCCGTCGAGCTCACCCGCGTCGTACACCGTCAGAATGTGGGGATGGTTCAGCGACGACGCCATCTGCGCCTCCCGCTGAAATCGGCGGCGCGCCCCGGCATCGGCCAGTTTGTCGGAGAGGAACTTCACGGCGACCGGCCGGTTGAGCTTGGTGTCCACCGCGCGATAAACCACGCCCATCCCGCCCGCGCCTAACTGGCCTTCGATGCGGTATGGCCCTAACTGGAAGCCTGATTGGAAAATCGGGATTTCCATGGTGGGTTGCCGAATTGCTGAGAGTATATCCCACCCCGCTCCGGCGCCGGACGATAATGGGCCATGCGCCCTCTCCTCCTCCTTGCTCTCGCCACGCTGTCCTGCGCCGAAACCCGCCAGGCGCTCCCCGACCGCTACTACAACACCTTCTCCCACACCAACCCCGTCATGGCCCGCATCAATCCGGGCGACATCGTCACCACGAAAACCGTCGACTCCTCCGGTGTCGACGAAAAGGGCCAGCCGCGCGCCACGGGCAGCAACCCACTCACCGGTCCCTTCTATATCGAGAACGCAGAGCCCGGCGACGCCATCGCCGTCCATCTACGCAAGGTCCGCCTGAACCGCAACTGGGGCTACACGTCATACCGTCTCGCGCCGTTCACCGTTCTCCCCGAGTACGTCGAGAGTATGTATCCGAACCACTACAAGGCCGACCTCGTCCGCAAAGGCCGCGACAACATCCTCGCCTGGGACCTCGACCTGAAGACGAACACCGTGAAGCTCCGCGAGCCGGTAAGCAGCAAGATCAAGCTGGAATTCCCCGCCCGCCCGATGCTCGGCTGTATCGGCGTCGCGGCCCCCGGAGATTTCTCCCCGACCTCTGCCCCTTCCGGCAGCTACGGAGGCAATCTCGACTACAACGAGATCGTAGAAGGCGCCACCGTCCTCTTCCCCGTCTATCACAAAGGGGCGCTCCTCTTTATGGGGGACGGCCACGCCCTCATGGCGGATGGCGAACCCCTCGGCACCGGCATCGAGACCTCGATGGACGTCGAGTTCTCGGTAGAGATCCGCAAGAACGCCCACATGACCGGCCCGAGAGTCGAGACCGCCGAATCGCTCATCAGCCTGGGCTCCCAACCCGAATTTCAGAGCTCGCTGGATCGAGGCCTCCAACTGGCAACAACGGACATGCTCCGCTGGCTGACGACGGATTACCAACTGGAGCCCTGGGCCGCCCACCAGTTGATCGGAGCGGTAGGAAAGTATGATGTCGTGACCGCGGCCGGCACGATGGCGCTGCGGATCCCGAAGAAGCACCTGAAGTAGGCGCTTGTAATTCCTCAAACTACACACCCGCCGCTCGCCGGGGACAGACGACACTGTCCCAAGGCCCGCTTTTGGCCGCGTGGACAGCGCCGTCTGTCCCCGGCTTTGACTGCTGGCGCGCCAACCGCGTTCCGGACGACCACGCGCGCGCCGCAAGGCTATACTGAAATCAGGAACAGTATGGCGCGAGGCACAACGGGTCATCGAGGAAACGGTAAGGAAGACACGACCAGCATTCTCGCTCGTCTCGCCAAGGCCATCAGTAAACCGGGAATAGACCGCGCCAGCATCTTTCGGAGCGAGTCGGGGAAGCCCGTCTACGCGTATTACATGTCGTCCGAAGACGTAAGCACGATCATTCGCGAAGACGTCTCAGGCAACAAAACTGCCGGCCGAATGGTTGCGGGGAAATTCCGGCCCGTCCGTTCGTCCAAGCGGCACTAGCGGCCCCGCGAACACCTCGAACGGTCCAGTACGCTCCTTAGCGGTCACGCCAGTGATAAGCCCACCGCGATCGTGCTTGCGGGCCATAGCGGCTCCGGCAAATTAACACTCGGGTACAGATCGCTTGTCCACGATCTGCAGAAGACGGGTAGGGCGGTGGTGTCATGGTAGTTAATCCAAAGAAGCCCGGGATGAGAATACCCGCGCCGTGAGATAAGATGAGCTGCATGCCGATCGCGCTGGACGTCGAATTCATACTTGCCAAGTGCGACTACTTCGCAGAGGCGCGCGTCTGGCCATTACAACAGAAATTGTCGGCGTCGCGTTGGCTTGATAATTTTGAACCAGCTGATCGCAACCTCGCCGCCCACCTTCTCAACGGCTTTCTTTACTTCTCTGAAGAAATGGTTGATCAGATGTTTGGCGCGGCCGTCCAGAGCCTGAGTTCCTCCGTTCTGGAACTAGATTTGTCTTTTTTTCAAACTCAGAGTGCTTGGCGTGCGTTCTTGGACGGCGCGATCGTCACGTATGTGACGGGGGAACGTCCAAACCCAACGGATAGCGGGCTCCTCTTTAGCAGGAAGGCAAGACAGGTTATCGGGATCGATCAATCTTCAATAACATCCCCGGAAGATGCTGTACTACGTCTGATGACGGACGTCGAGCGGACCGTCATCTTTGTGGATGACTTCGTTGGTTCTGGAAATCAGTTCGTAGACACTTGGCAGCGCCCAACCCGCGCCCTGGGTAGGGCCGATATCTCATTCGCCAAACTATCCACGGTTTCACGCCATCGTTTTTTTTATTGCCCCTTGCTCTGCACCGATCTGGGGCTACAGCGAATCCAGCGAGAATGTCCCGTCGTCAAGGTCGTCCCGGCGCACCACGTTCCCCGAAACTACAGCGCTCTTGCCCCGGATTCAGTGATTTGGCCTGCCCACCTGCTTCCTGAAGGGGTCCATTTTATTCAGCGCTATAGTACTGCTGCTGGAATTCCAGATAGTCCGGGTACTGTGGATGACTGGCGCGGCTTTGCTGGTCTGGGCCTCACCATGGCATTCGCTCATTCCGTCCCGGACGCGACGTTACCACTGTTTTATTGGGAGAAGAACGGCTGGGCCCCGCTCATTCGAAGGACATAACAACGGTGCAGACTGCAGAAGAGCAAATCAGCGACTTGTTCGGTAGCTTCAAAGCTGAATGGCTGCGAGAAAAGATCTACGAGCTATTCAAAGAACCCAAGTACTTCCCAGAACTGCTCACCGGTCGACCTTGTGTCCTGGTCGGTGGTAGGGGAACCGGAAAAACAAGCGTCCTCCGCTTGCTGTCGTACGAAGGCCAGTTCGCACGATCGGGCCGCAGTCCACAGGCAATCCGAGGCGCACGCTTCTATGGTTTCTACTATCGCGTGGACACGAATCGTGTGACTGCTTTTAGAGGTCCCGAGATCACCGACGACCAGTGGGTACGTCACTTCGCACATTACCTCAACTTGTTGCTTTGCGATATGGTTCTGCGCTTCATCGAGTGGTACCAACTTCAAACCGGCGATGCAGTTTTACTACCGCCTGCTGCTTGCGAAGAACTCGCTACGTCACTTAATCTTGACCCTTGTGCTAACCTCATCGAGTTGACCAAAGCCATGCGACTCGCTCGGGTACGATTTGAAGCCCACATCAACAATGTCGCTGATGGCCGCCACGCGGCCCTGTCGCTTCAGGGAGCACCCCTCGAACCTTTGTTTGAGGCTCTCGCAGGGCTGGAGTGCTTTAGGGGGAAGATGTTTTTCTTCCTGATTGATGAATACGAGAACTTGCTTGATTACCAGCAACAGATTGTGAATACCCTGATTAAGCATTCAGGGGCACTCTATACCTTCAAGATCGGCGTCAAAGAACTCGGCTGGCGCCGCCGCACGACCCTGAACGAAAACGAGCAACTCATCAACCCGGCAGATTACGTGCGAATTGATGTTTCGGAGCACCTTTCGCCCGCCGAATTTGCAGGCTTCGCCCAAGAAGTTTGCAATAGCCGGATCGCACAGCTAGATTTGCCCGGGTCCTCTGGAGATATTCGCTCCCTGCTACCCTCTCTGTCGGACGACGAAGAGGCAGAACGGCTGGGCATCCGAAGCATCGCAGATAAAATCCTTAAGCAGGCGGGGAGCGAATTGAGCCCGATAGAAATGCAGGTTCTAAATACGTTGCCGCCCCTCCTGCTGTATTTCTTTGAATTCAGACGTACAGCCGATCAGGTGGCCTTGTCGACCATCATTCGTGACTACCTCAGCAATAAACAAACATGGGACACGAACTACGGTAACTATAAGCATGCTCTTCTGTTTACCCTCCGCCGCGGCAAACGAGGAATACGGAAATATTATGCGGGGTGGGACACTTTTGTTTTGATGGCTGCAGGTAACATTCGCTATCTTCTCGAGCTCGTAGTGCAAAGTCTCCTTGTTCACCTTCGCGGAGGAATGAACCTCAGCGAAGTAGTTTCCGCAGATGATCAAACACGGGCCGCGCAATCCGTAGGACGGAAAAACGTATCGGAGCTAGAAGGTCTTTCAGTACACGGTGCTCAGCTAACCAAACTTGTCCTTGGACTCGGAAGAATATTTCAGGTGCTCGCGGCCGATGCCGCCGGGCACACTCCTGAAGTGAATCAGTTTTACTTGGCCGTTGGCGCCGACGATGCGGAGGACGAAGCACGCGGTGGCGAACTGTTGAATGCCGCAGTCATGCACCTCGCGCTTGTGCGTACGCCTGGGAATAAGTTGGTAGACACCGCCGACACCCGCGAGTTCGATTACTTTGTCCACCCAGTATTTTGTGCCTTTTTCGAATTCAGCCATCGCCGGAAACGGAAGCTCCAACTCACGATGCGGCAGGTCCTCGGTCTTGTGAAAGAACCGCGAGAGACCATTCGTCAAATCCTGGCGACGAACAATCGCCGGTCGAACGAACCATTGCCAGAACAAGCCCTACTTTTTGGATCCTACTATGGCGCTCCTGAGTCGTCCCCTACTGACCCGGAAATTTGAAAACGCGGAGGATTTCATTCCACCGCCCCGTTCTGTCTTAGTGACTGGCCATTCGCCAGAGGAGCGGAGCAAGTACACGTGCGACTGGATAGCGAGGTTCGTTGACGTGTCCATCTGGACGATCGCGGACCAAATGCAGGCCCATATTCGGCTCGAAGGCAGTAGCCAAGAAATCCAATTGCGGAGTCAGAAGCAACTGACAGCATTCTGGGCTAGCGCAGGCCGGCGCACGCTCCTGATCGATATCACGGGCCTTGCGCACCACGTCTGGGCGCCGTTGCTAAAGGCTGCACTTGCCACAGGCAGGCAGGTTCAGGTCATCTATACTGAGCCTTTTGACTACACCTTTAGTAAAGCACCAAAAGAGGGTGAAATATTCGACCTCAGCGAACGCATCACCGGCATCGCGCCGTTGCCTGGGTTTACTTCTCTAGCGGAGGAAGATGAAGATCGGGTCTGCTTCGTCCCCCTTTTGGGCTTTGAGGGAACGAGGTTTGCGTACCTCCTGGAGGAGGTCCAGCCGCCCGGCGGCAAAATCGTTCCTATCATTGGCGTACCCGGCTTTCGACCGGAATACCCATTTCACACGTTTCAAGGCAACACTTTACCGCTGCGCCAGACGGTCGCATGGAAGAACATTCGTTTTGCCATTGCCAATTGCCCGTTTAGTTTGCTTTATGCGCTTGAAGACATCGCGTCCGACTACCCGCTCGACCTGTTGAAAATCGCGCCTATAGGAACAAAACCCCACGCACTCGGGGCAGTCTTGTTTGCACTGACGACAAGCCGGAGGGTGGAACTGGTCTACGACCACCCGATTCGAAAATCTACACGAACATCTGGAAAGAACCGGCTCTTGGTCTATCATGTTTCTGCGCTTACTTTTTCGTCCGTTTCCTAGAACCAAATGGATCGCTTCTATACGCCTCGAATGGTCGCGGAAGAACTCGTCTCGCCGATCCTCAAGACACAGTTTGACTATCTTGTCGATTTTGCAGCAGGGCGGGGAGCCCTTTTAACAGCTGCGGCCACAAGATGGCCCGCCGCACACGTTGTTGCGAACGACCCAGACCCTCGCGCCTCGAGTTTTCTCGACCGACGGTACCCCCATTGGACTGTACTGCGCGCTGACTTTCTTGAGATGCCGGATCATAGGCTTCGCACTGTCATCCGCCGGGTCTCTACGAAACGGACGCTGCTGTTACTGAATCCTCCATTTTCATGTCGCGGAGCCGAGCGGCACGTGATCAACACCGCCGGACGGACAATCGGCTGTAGTCTGGCGTTGGCGTTCCTCCTACGCGCGGCGCCGGCTGCCACGAACAGCGGTAGCGAGATCGCGTGTCTACTGCCCTCCGGGTGTCTGGGGGCGAAAAAGGATGCTCCGGCATGGGAGCACCTCCGGCAGAGCTTTGATGTGCAGGTGGTTCGAGCGTACGAGCGATTCACTTTTGACGGTTGCCACCCCCGGACCACAGCCGTTCGTCTGGTTCCTACCGGATACAAAAATCCCGAAGAGGAGGATGCGGACAGGACAGCCGCCGCTGCCCAGCCGACAGGCAGTGAGTTGGTTCGAGGGTGGGTTCAGATGCATTCGAAGGATTTGCGGATCGGCGCGCAGTGTCTTCGACTCGTACACACAACGGAAATGCAGAAAGGTAAGCTCTTGGCATCGGATGATTGGGTGTGGACGAGCCGTGCGTTTTCCGGTCCTGCGGTACTGGTTCCTCGAGTAGGGCAACCCCGCCCGGACAAACTCGTGATCTGCAGCCCCGGTGAACCCGTTGCGCTGTCCGACTGCGTCATCGCTATTAAGACCGCTACCTTGTTGGCATCGCGAAACCTGCGGAATCGGATACTACGGCGATGGGGCGAACTAGACCGATGCTATACGGGAACGGGTGCCCGTTACATCACGATCGAAAAGCTCGCGAGTTTTCTGAAAGACATTTGCGCCGCACCGTGACGGAAATTAGGAGGTCACCGACTAGGCGTCCAACTGTTCCGACCGGAGTGCCATGCCTGGCCATGGCCTCAGGCCACCTGCAATCCGGCCAACGGAACTGCCATGAAATCGATGTCGCTGCCGAGCTCCAAGGCGGCCTCGTCTGACGGAAACTTCCAACGCTTCCCTTCGCCTGTGTCAGGGGAACAGCGAATTCGTTGGCGCCTCCAACCAGATAGTCGACCGACTGTCCGTGCTACCGTAATCACATGAGTGCTGCAAGCGGACTCGATGGTCTCCTGGACCCTTTGAGCCGCTGCCTCGATGCCGATTCCGCGCGCCGGGTTGTCGATCTACAACTCGACCCGCCGATCCAGGAGCGCATTGCCGTGCTCGCGGAGCGGGCCAACGAAGGTACCCTGACCGACGCTGAGCGGTCGGAGTATGAGGCGCTGATCAACGCTGCCGACTTCATCTCAATCCTCAAGTTGAAAGCTCGTCTGTACCTGGAATCCACGATTCAATAGCAATGGACGCGACCACGCGCGATCTCGTCCGCCGCCGGGCTGGCGATCGCTGTGAGTGCTGCGGCTTGCGCCAGGAACATTGCGATCTGAAGCATCACGTGGAGCACATCGTTGCGAAACAGCACGGCGGCTCCGATGACGATGGCAATCTGGCGCTCGCATGCCACCGTTGCAACCTGCACAAGGGCCCGAACCTGACCGGGGTTGATCCAGAGACGGGCAACCTCGCGAGCCTCTTCCACCCGCGGCGCGACGGTTGGTCCCACCATTTTCGCTTTGACGGTCCGCAACTCGTTGGTCTCACGCCCATCGGGCGCGCAACCGTCCAAGTCCTGAACATGAACGACGCGCGGCGTGTCGAAGTTCGGATCGAAATTTCAAAACACGACAAGTTGACCTGATCGCGGCGTCCCAATTTTGTAGGAATTTTTCCACCTGTATTATCAATACCTTGGCCCGAGTCACCGTGATAGCCCACTTCTGTCGTGCTATTGCTGATGCCGGAGGCAGGCACCTCGCCTTTCGACATCCATGTACGAATTGGCTTCGTTTCGTCATTTCACAGCTCACGCCCAGACCCCGCCAGAATTGGCTTCGTTTCGTCAAATTACCATCGCGCACCGTCGCGCCAGCCTGCGAATTGGCTTCGTTCCGTCAAAACACCCCTCATCCCCAGCCTCTTCGACATACTCCAACAACGCACGCAAATATACTTGACAATTTAACACGCATATTTTATGCTCCTATTCAGATGAGGTTCGAGACCTCTCAACACTTTCAAAAGGAGCTACACAATGTCTCTCAGCCATTTCGATCCCCTTGCCAACCTCCGCGCCTTCGAGGACGCTTTCACTCGCGTGCTCTCCGAGCCCCAGTCCAACCGGCCTTGGGCCCCGACCGTCGACATCTTCGAAACCGAGAACGAGCTCGTCCTCAAAGCCGACCTCCCCGACGTCGAACTCAACGACATCGATGTTCGCGTGGAGAATCAAACACTTACCATCGCCGGTGAGCGCAAGTTCGAGGCCCCCAGCGCCCAGAACGGGAACAAGGGCTACCACCGGATCGAGCGCTCTTACGGCAAATTCGTCCGCAGCTTCGCCGTCCCCTCCACCTTCGACACGGAAAATATCGCTGCCAGCTACAAAAACGGCGTCCTCAGCGTCTCCCTTCCGAAGAAGGAAGCCGCCAAGCCGCGTCAGATCAAAATCCACGTGAACGCGTAAGGCGCATCAAAGTTGCGCGTCGCTGCATCAAATCCTTAGGACGGCGGGATCGACCGCCGCAAGCGTGGGCCGGCGCTCTTCCGGCCCAACGAGTTGGCCGGGCACTTGCCCGGCCTTTACTTTTAGGAACTCACATGATGTTTCGGCTAGACAGACTTACACAAAAAGCTCAGGAAGCGCTCCAGCAGGCCCAGGCCGTCGCCGAGCAGAACGGCAATCAGGTGCTCTTCCCCGTCCACCTGCTCCTCGCCCTCTCCCAGGAGAAGGAGGGCATCGTCCGACCTGTCCTCGAAAAGGCCGGCGTCCACCCCGACGCCATCGTCGCCGAAGCCCAGCGCCTCCTCCCCAGCGTGCCCAAAGCCGCCGGCATGCAGCCCGGCATGTACCTCTCCCAACCTCTCAATCAGGTCATGGAGCGCGCCTTCGACGAGGCCGCCCGCTTCAAGGACGAATTCGTCTCCACCGAGCACCTCCTGCTCTCCATCGCCCATCAGGACTCCGACCCCTCCGGCCAATTGCTCGCCCGCGCCGGAGCCACTCACGACGCCATCCTCAAGGCCCTCGTCTCCGTCCGCGGAACCCAGCGCGTCACCGACCAGAATCCCGAGACCAAGTACCAGGCCCTCGAGCGCTACGCTCACGATCTCACCGAGTCCGCCCGCCAGGGCAAGCTCGACCCCGTCATCGGCCGCGACGAGGAGATTCGTCGCGTGATGCAGGTTCTCAGCCGCCGCACGAAAAACAACCCCGTGCTGATCGGCGAGCCCGGCGTCGGCAAGACCGCCATCGTCGAAGGCCTCGCCCAGCGCATCATCAAAGGCGACGTCCCCGACCAGCTTCAGAACAAGCGCCTCGTCGCCATCGACCTCGGCTCCATGATCGCCGGCACCAAATTCCGCGGCGAGTTCGAAGACCGCCTCAAGGCCGTCGTCAAAGAGATCATCGACTCCAACGGCGAGATCATCTGCTTCATCGACGAGCTCCACACCCTCGTCGGAGCCGGCGGGGCCGAAGGCGCCATCGACGCAGCCAACCTGCTCAAGCCCGCCCTCGCACGCGGCGAGCTCCGCTGCATCGGTGCCACCACCCTCAATGAGTACAAGAAGTACGTCGAGAAGGACGCCGCTCTCGCCCGCCGCTTCCAGACCGTCTACGTCGGTGAGCCGTCGATTGACGACACCATAGCCATCCTGCGCGGCCTCAAGGAGAAGTTCGAGATCCACCACGGCGTCCGCATCAAGGACTCGGCCATCATCGCCGCCGCCGTGCTCTCGCACCGTTACATCGCCGACCGCTTCCTCCCCGATAAGGCCATCGACCTCATCGACGAAGCCGGCTCCGCGCTGCGCCTCCAAATCGGTTCCATGCCGATCGAGATCGACGACCTCGACCGCCGCATCTCCCACCTCGAGATCGAGCGGCAGGCCCTCTCGAAGGAATCCGACAACGCCTCAATGGACCGCCTACGCATCGTCGAAAGCGAGCTCGAAACGGTTCGCGGCCAGGCCGCCGTCCTGAAGGAGCGCTGGAACAAAGAAAAGGGCGCCATCACGCGCGCCAGCCAGCTCAAAGAGGAGCTCGACAACCTTCGCCAGGAAGAGGAGAAGGCCACCCGCGCCGGCGACTGGGAAAAGGCCGCACAGTTGCGCTACGGCCGCCTCTCCCAGATCGAGAAGGACATCCAGGAGGCCGAACAGGCCCTCGAAGCCGTCAAAGGCAGCGCCCTCCTCAAAGAGGAGATCGGCGAGGACGACATCGCCCGCATCGTCGCCAAGTGGACCGGCATCCCGGTCACCCGCATGATGGAGGGCGAGATCCAGAAACTCGTCCAGATGCCCGAGCGACTGAAGGACCGCGTCATCGGCCAGGACGAGGCCGTGCGGCTCGTCTCCAACGCCATCCTGCGCAATCGCGCCGGACTCAGCGACCCGAACCGTCCGATTGGCAGCTTCATCTTCCTCGGACCCACCGGCGTCGGCAAGACCGAGCTCGTCCGCGCGCTCGCTCAATACCTATTCGACGACGACAAGGCGATGATCCGCGTCGACATGTCGGAGTACCAGGAGAAGCACGCCGCCGCCCGCATGATCGGCGCGCCCCCCGGCTACGTCGGCTACGACGAGGGCGGCCAGCTCACCGAACAGATCCGCCGCCGTCCTTATAGTGTGGTGCTCTTCGACGAGATCGAAAAGGCCCACCCCGATGTCTTCCACACGCTGCTCCAGATCCTGGACGACGGGCGGTTGACCGACGGCCAGGGCCGCACCGTCAGCTTCAAGAACACCGTCATCGTCATGACATCCAACATCGGGACCGGCATGGTGGAACGCAACACCATCGGTTTCTCGGTGCACGCCAAAGACAAGCGTCACGAAGATACGAGCAAAAGATTGCTCGACGCGCTCAAACAGGCCTTCCGGCCCGAGTTTCTGAACCGCGTTGACGATATCATCGTATTTAATACTCTGACGCGCGAGAACCTGACCCAGATCGTCGACATCCAGATCGGCAACGTGGCCAAATTGCTCAAGGACCGCAAACTCAAACTCGAAGTCACCCCTGCCGCCAAGGACGTCATCATCGAGGAAGGCTACGATCCGCAATACGGAGCGCGCCCCATGCGCCGCGCCGTCCAGCGCCTGATTCAGGACCCGCTGGCGCTCCGCTTGATCAACGGCGACTTCCACGACGGAGAGACCATCCTCGTCGACGTCGCCAAGGAAGGAGGGGGACTGGACATCCAGTCCCTCACCCCGGTGTCCGCGTGATCAACGGGGGACCACGACTGTCAGGGACAGACGAAACTGTCCCAAGGGCGCCTTTTGCCCGCGTGGACAGCTCCGTCTGTCCCCTGTTGCAACGAGGTCCCGCAAACGAGGTCTCCCAATGACCACCAACACTCTCAAAACCGTGCTGCTCCTCGGCATGCTCAGCGCCGTCTTCCTCATCGGGGGAGAGGCGCTGGGCGGCCGCAACGGCCTCTATCTCGGCCTCGGCCTCGCAGCGGTCATGAACTTCGGCAGCTACTTCTTCTCCGACAAGATCGCCCTCTCGATGTACTCCGCGCAGCCGGTCACCGAGACCGAGAACCCGGACGTTTACCGCCGCGTCGCGCCCATCGTCCGGAATCTCGCCCAGCGCATGGAGCTGCCTATGCCGAAGCTCTACATCATCCCCGACGAATCGCCCAACGCCTTCGCCACCGGCCGCAATCCGAACCACGCCTCCGTCGCGTTCACGTTCGGCATCCTCAAGCTGATGTCCGATAGCGAGCTCGAAGGCGTCGTCGCCCACGAGCTCGGCCACGTTCTGCACCGCGACATCCTGATCAGTTCCATCGCCGCGACCCTCGCCGCCGCCATCACGATGCTCGCGCGCATGGCGATGTACGCCAGCTTCTTCGGCGGCAGCCGGGACGACGACGATCGCGGCTCCGCCCTCGGCGGCATCTTCATGCTGATCTTTGCCCCGATCGCCGCCATGCTCATCCAGATGGCGATCTCGCGCTCCCGCGAGTACGACGCCGACGCCGCGTCCGCCAAGTACGTCGGCTCGCCCTACCCGCTGATCGGCGGCCTCCAAAAGCTCGAAACCTGGTCGAAGCGCATCCCGATGGACGCCTCGCCCGCCACCGCACACATGTTCATCATCAAGCCGTTCACCGGCGAAGCCTTCATGCGTCTTTTCTCCACCCACCCCTCCACCGAGGATCGTATCGCGCGCCTGCAGGCGATGCGATGAACGAAATCAAAGTCAACCGGAAGGCGGCCGATCGGGTCGCCAACGGCCATCCCTGGATCTTCTCCAGCGACATCGAAGACCGCGACGGAGCCCAGCCCGGCGCCGCCGTCAAAATTACGGACCCGCGCGGCAAGGCGCTCGGCACCGCCCACTATAGCTCCGCCTCGCAGATCTCGATCCGCATGTTGTCGCGCCAGGTCGAGGACATCGGCCGCGATTTCTACCTGCACCGGATCCGCGCCGCCGAGGCCCACCGCCGCCACGTGGTCCGCGACTCCGACGCCTATCGCGTCGTCCACGGCGAGGCCGACCTCCTCCCCGCCCTCATCGTCGACCGCTACGGCGACTACCTCGTCGTCCAGACCCTCGACCAGGGCATGGACGCCGCCAAGGCCGACATCGTCTCCTGCCTCGAAGAGATCTTCCAACCGAAGGGAATCGTCGCCCGCAACGATGTCGCGGTCCGCACCAAGGAGCAGCTTCCGCTCGAGACCGCGATCCTCTCCGGCGAGATCCCCGAGTCCGTCCCGGTTCGCATGAACGGCCTCACCCTCTCTGCCGATCTGCTCAAGGGACAGAAGACCGGCATCTTCCTCGACCAGCGCGAGAACTATCGCGCCGCCGCCCACTACGCCCGCGGCGGCAACGCCCTCGACTGCTTCACCTCCACCGGAGGCTTCGCCCTGCATCTCGCCGGCAAGGTCGAGTCGGTCGAAGCCGTCGATAGCTCCGGCCCGGCGCTCGCCACCGCGCGGGCCAACGCCGCCGCCAACGGCATCGGCAACGTCGAATGGCGTGAGGCCGATGTCTTCGACATCCTGCAGAGCTACGCCTCCGCGCGCCGCCAGTTCGGCCTCGTCGTCCTCGACCCGCCGGCCTTCGCCAAGTCCCGCCAGAAGCTCGAAGCGGCCGCCGCCGGCTACAAGGACATCAACCTCCGCGCCCTCCGCCTGCTCCAGCCCGGAGGCATCCTCGTCACCTGCTCCTGCTCCCACCACATGAGCGAGGCGATGCTCCTCGAAGTGGTCGCCCAGGCCTCGCTCGACGCCCACCGCACCCTGCGCGTCCTCGATCGCCGCACCCAGTCGCAGGACCACCCCGTCCTCCTCACCGTGCCCGAGACGCACTACTTGAAGTGCCTGGTCCTCGAGGTGGTCTAACGCGCGTAGTAGCCGGTCTTCGCCCGCACCGTCAGTCCGGGCCGCTTGACCCGCACCGCGACCTTGTGAAAGGTCCGGTCCTCCGGCGGATTGGTCGAGTGGTAGCCGATCTCGTATGACGAGCGGAGTTGCTCGCCGATCTCGCGGAAGTGCGTCGGCAGGTCCTTCTCAGCCGCGTCGAAGTCCGCGCCGCCGGTCTCGAGCGCCATCCGCGCCATGATGCCGCGGCCCTGCTTGTTCTTCGCCGTCCACTCGCCACGGCGCAGCTCGGTGTACCGGATGCAGAAGAGCCGGACGTCGTTGGTCTGCGCCATCTCGATCGTCTCCATCATGTGATGCGCGCTGGTGTTGTCCTCGCCGTCGCTGAACACGATCAGCGCCTTCCGCCCGCCCTCGACCTTCTGGAACATTTGGTTCGACGCGTGGTAGATCGCGTCGTAGACGGCGGACCCGGAGCGAATCTCGGAGGGCCCGAGCATCGGATACGCGCCCTTCTCGTGCGCGCCCATGAAGCCCTCGAGCGCGTCCGCAAGCTGCTTCGCCGACGCCGTGTACTCAGTGATCAGCCGCGGGTGCGACGCGAAGCACTCAAGGAACGCCCGATCGCGGCCGGTCAACGCGCGTTCGAGGAACGACTTCAGGTCGTGCTGGTGCGCCTTCACGAACGCCGCCTGGCTGCCGCTGATGTCGACCACCAGCCCGAGATACAGCGGCACGTCCTTACTCTTGGCGAAGAAGGCGATCCTCTGCGGTACTCCGTCCTCCACGACCTCGAAGTCGTCCTGCCCGAGGTCGTCGACCAGCCGGCCGGAACCGTCGCGGACTGCCGCTGCCAGGTTCACCAACCGGACGTCGCTGCGGAACGTGGTCTGCCCCCACACGGCGACTGCGAGCAGGACTGCTTGCAGCCACACGATCGTCCACTTCATATGGAGAGAATACGCCCGCCGCCGGCCGCGGGATGCAGCTATTCTGAGACCATGCGCATCACCTGGCTAGGCCACGGGACGTTCCTGTTTGAGCTGCCCTCGGGGCAGACGATCGTCATGGACCCCTGGACCGACGGGAATCCGGCGTACCCTAAGGGCTACGAGATCCAGCGCGTCGACACGATCTGCATCACCCACGGGCACTTCGACCACATCCACGACGCGGTGCCTCTGGCGCAGAAGTTCGCGCCCGAGATCGTCGCCATCTTCGAAACCGGCAACTGGCTCGAATCGAAGGGCTGCAAGAACGTCCGCGCGATGAACAAGGGCGGGACGCAGAAGGTCGGCGACGTCAACGTCACGATGACGCACGCGGTCCACAGTTGCGGCATCGTCGACGATGGCAAGATCATCTACGGCGGCGAGGCGGCGGGCTACATCCTCGGGTTCGACGGCGGTCGCGCGCTCTACTTCTCGGGCGACACCAACGTGTTCTCGGATATGGCGCTGATCCAGGAGCTGTACCAGCCGCAGCTCGCGTTCATCCCGATCGGCGACCACTTCACGATGGGACCGCGCGAGGCGGCGCTGGCGTGCCGGCTGATCCAGGCGCCGAAGGTCGTGCCCATGCACTTCGGGACGTTCCCGCTCCTCACCGGACGGCCGGACGAGTTGCAGAAGCTGGTCGGCAAGGGCGCGCAGATCTGGACGCTGGAGCCGGGTAAGCCAGTCGACTGGTAGCTACTTCCCGAGCCACTTGGCGATTTCGTCGACGATCTCGGGGGCGACATGGCCGGGCTTGCGATACTCGGCCTCGCTGCTCTTCCCTTCCCCGGCGACAAAGAAGTGGTTGAGCGCGGGATAGCTGCGGAACGCCGAGCCTTTGGCCGCCGCGAGGCCGGTCTTCCAGAGCGTGTAGTCCTTCATCGTGGACTGGAAGTCGCGCTCACCCTGCAACACGAGGATCGGGACGGCGGCCTTCTTCGCCACCGCGACCGGGTCGTAACCCTTCAGGTCGAGCCAGTACGACGCGGGCATGCCGAGCTGCTGCGGAGCGTCGGCGTCGGCGGCTTCGAGCAGCTTTACCCGGGCCGCGGCAGCGCGGACGCCTTCGAGGTCCTTCGCCGGAACGCCGATGTACTGCGCCTGATCGACGATCACGTCCTCCAGCGGACGCGCGTTGGGGGCGAGCAGGATCAGACCCGCGAGCTTGCCGTCGTCCTCGGCGATGCGCGGCGCGACGTATCCGCCGAGCGCGTGGCCGAGCACGTAGACGCGCTTGGGATCGACCTCCTTCTGTTCGCGGAGCAGGGCGGCGGCACGAATCGCGTCCTCGATGACCTCTTCCTCGACGGTCATGGCGTGCATCCCGGCGAGCTTGGCGCGGTACTGCTGGGTGCGCTTCTCATAGCGCAGGACCGCGATGCCGCGCGACGCGAGCCCTTCCGCGAGGTCGCGGAACATCTTCGTGCCGCCGGCGGTCTCATCGCGGTCGAACGGTCCCGTGCCGTGCACCAGCACGACGCCGGGGAACGGTCCGGAGCCCTTCGGTACGGTGAGCGTGCCCGGCAGCTTCCACTCGTCGCTGCCGACGGTGACGGGCCGTTCTGTGAACGTGTCGGGCTTGGCATACGACGGACGGGCCCAGGTCGTTTCGCCCGGCAGCAGGAACATGCCGGTGATCAGCCCCTGCGCGTTGACGAGGTAGCGGACGTTGAGGTTCTGCTTCTCGAAGTGGACCGGGAAGATGACGATCGTCAGGGCGCCGTTCTTCTGCACCTGCGGGTCGTCGACTTTGGTCATCGAGCCGAAGGACTTGAACTGGTCGCCGAGCTTCGCCAGCGCGGGCTCCGGGTACGCCTTCTGCGAGTCCGGAGTGAACATCGGGACGAGCTCGGCGTAGCGTCCGCTGAGCAGCAGATCGAGAGCTTTGCGCGTGTTGGCCGCGGCGTCCGGCGCCGACTGCGCGCTACCGATCGCGGCGGCAAGGGCCAGAAAGAGACAGATGCGCTTCACACCTTTATCGTACAGCGTGCGATCCTGCTCCCGTGGGGGGATCGTCGGAGATTCGGGTCGGGTGTTGCGGGTGGAGGGAGGCGCGGGCGCGGTACTTCGCCCATTTCCCCGTGGTCGAGTTGCAGGACCCGTTCTACGAGATGCCGTCTCCGGCGCTGGCGGCGAAGTGGCGCGCGGAGGCGCCGGCGGACTTCCGCTTCTGCCTGAAGGCGTGGCAGCTCATCACGCACACGCCGTCCAGCCCGACGTATCGACGGCTGAAGTCGAAGGTCGCCGAGTCGGAGCGTGGCCTCTATGGGAGCTTCCGTCCGACTGAGCAGGTCGCGCTGGCATGGGAGCGGACGGCCGAGATCGCGAAGGTCCTCGACGCGGCGGTGGTGGTGTTCCAATGCCCGGCGTCGTTTGTGCCCAGCGCGGAGAACGTCCGCAACTTCCGGTCGTTCTTCGAGGGCATTGAGCGCGGGAGATCGTTGCTGGCGTGGGAGCCGCGCGGAGAGTGGCCGCCGGACTTGGTCCGCGATCTCTGCCAGGAGTTCGACCTGATCCACTGCGTCGACCCGTTCGCGGCGGAATCGGTCTACGGAGAAACGACGTACTGGCGCCTCCACGGCCGCGGCGGCTACAACTACGTCTACACCGAAGAAGAGCTCGACTGGCTAGCGGCGGAGACGCGGAAGCGCGAAGGCGAGGTGTACGTCCTGTTCAACAATCTCGCGATGGCGAAGGACGCTCGGCGATTTGGGGAGCGGCTCAACCCCGCCCGGTTCGACCCTTGCGGCTAGACGCCGCACTGCACCCTCGTAATAGCTCCGATGGGAGCGTCAGCAATCGCGGCCGAAATTCTCTCGACGTGCATCTGAATTAAGGACCAGACCTGGCCTGAGAGCGCCACGACGGCGATGCGGCGACCGGCGACATTCTGTTGGAACGGGAGTGCCCGGTCGGCAGTTACGAACACTTCGAAACCAGCGGCCTCGGCGGCCGTCAGCAACTCGCCATTCTTCAGCCCGTCGAGTCCGGCGAACGCCACCGTCACGACGGTGTGAGGAGGAAGTTGAAGTCGCAGTTTGTGCGGGAGATTTTCGTCGAGCAACACTCTGCGGGAATTCACCGGCGCGGCTGGGACCGAAGGGCGTTCGCAAACGCGATCAGGTCCAGGATGGTGTCTCCCGAAAGCTTCGGGTAGTTCTCGCGGATCTCCTCGACGGAGCTTCCGGCTTCGAACTCATCGACGATGACATCGGCCAGGATGCGAGTTCCCTTCACCAGCGGCTCGCCGCCGGCCTTCCCAGGTACTCGCTCCACAATCGGACAATCTGTCCAGTCCATATGCGCCTACATCCAAAATAGCAAAGGGCCGATCATCGCCGATCGGCCCCTTGTCAAACTTATGGTGCGGATGAGAGGACTTGAACCTCCACTCCCTTGCGAGAACTAGAACCTGAATCTAGCGCGTCTGCCAATTCCGCCACATCCGCACATGGCAGTACAAAACCTATTCTAAACTACGTCGACACCCATGCTGCGGGCGGTTCCGGCGACCGAACGCTTGGCCGCTTCAATGTCGAAGCAGTTCAGGTCGGGCATCTTGATCTTGGCGATCTCTTCGATTTGCGCCTGGGTGATCTTGCCGACCTTGGTCTTATGCGGCTCGGCCGAGCCCTTCGCCAGATTCACCGCGCGCTTGATCAGCACCGGGACGGGCGGGGTCTTCGTAATAAACGTGAACGAGCGATCCGAGTAGATCGTGATCACCACCGGGATGATCAAGCCTTCCTGGTCCTTGCCCGATGTCTTCGCGTTGAAGTTCTTGCAGAAGTCCATGATGTTCACGCCCTGGGGACCGAGGGCGGTGCCGACGGGCGGCGCCGGCGTGGCCTTCCCCGCCGGGATCTGGAGCTTCACCTGAGCCGTAATTTTCTTCGCCATACGTTAAACCTTTTCCACCTGCAAAAATTCCAGTTCGACCGGCGTTGCACGGCCGAAGATCGTCACCATCACGCGCAGCGTGCCGCGCTCGACGTTCACTTCGTCCACCTTGCCCGAGAAGTTCGCGAACGGGCCGTCGACGATCCGCACCTGATCGTTCTTCTCGAAGTTCATCTTCGGACGCGGCCGCTCGGCAGACGAAGTCTGGCGGTACAGAATCGAATTCACTTCATCCGCGCTCAGCGGGACCGGCGAGTTGCCGCCGCCCACGAAGCCGGTGACGCGGGGAGTGTTCTTCACTTCGTGCCACAGCGCGTCGTTCATTTCCATTTCGACCAGCACGTAGCCCGGATACACAAGACGCTTGCTGGTGACCTTCTTGCCGTTCCGAAGCTCGACAACCTCTTCGGTCGGGATCAGAACCTTCCGATCTTGTCGGCGAACCCGAACGCATCGGCGCGTGTCTTCAACGACTCCGCGACCTTGTTTTCGAAGCCCGAATAGGTGTGGATGATGTACCACTTCTTCGGGTTCGTATCGTCGTACGCGGGAGCGGGCGCCTCTTCGGCCGCGGCCTCTTCCGGCACGGACTCCGCCTCGGCGGCGGGCTGTTCTTCCTCTACGCCCTCTGGCTGCGCGACCGGCTGCTCTTCGACACCCCCGGCCTCGGGGTCGGATGCGGCATGTTCTTCGTGCGCGCTCTCCGCCTGCTCGTCGAAGTGGACGTTCTCTTCGGCTTCCATAGATTACTTCGTGAAAAAGTTCAACACGTCGCGAATCGCCCGGCCGAGGACTCCGTCCACGACCCAGAAATACGCCGCAAAGGCGAACACCGAGAAGATCACGACGCCGGTGGTGCTCTCGACCTGCTTACGGGTGGGCCAAGTGACGCGGCGCATCTCGAGCTTCAGCTCGTTTACGTAGTCCTTCGTGCCCTGCGTCCATTTTGCTACATCAGCAGCCATAAACTTCCTTCGTGAGCTCCCGGATTGTTGCGGGTGGTTGGCAGGGGCGGAGGGATTCGAACCCCCACTCGCGGTTTTGGAGACCGCTGGTCTGCCGTTAAACCTACGCCCCTGTGAGCGACCCCCCAAAACAGCCGGGGGCTCCTCCTATTCTACTTGATTTCCCGATGCGCCTGGTGCTTGCGGCAGGTCTTGCAGAATTTCTTCATTTCCAGCCGTTCCGTCGTCGTCTTCTTGTTCTTAGTCGACGAGTAGTTCCGGTTCTTGCACTCCGTGCACTGGAACGTGATGATGTCGCGAGGCATTGTGAACTCCTACTTTAAGATCTCGGTCACCGTGCCGGCGCCGACCGTGCGGCCGCCCTCGCGAATCGCGAAGCGCAGACCTTTGTCCATGGCGACCGGCGTGATCAGCTCGACCGTGAGGTCGACGTTATCGCCCGGCATCACCATCTCCTGGCCTTCCGGCAGTTGCGCCACGCCCGTCACGTCTGTCGTGCGGAAGTAGAACTGCGGCCGGTAGCCCTTGAAGAACGGCGTGTGACGGCCGCCTTCCTCTTTGCTCAGCACGTAAACCGCGCCCTTGAAGGTCGTGTGCGGCGTGATCGAGCCCGGCTTCGCAATAACTTGGCCGCGCTCCACGTCTTCCTTGTTGATGCCGCGCAGCAGGAGGCCGACGTTATCGCCCGCCAGACCCTGGTCGAGCAGCTTCTTGAACATTTCGACGCCGGTCACCACCGTCTTCCGCGTGTCGCGGAACCCGACGATTTCCATTTCCTCGCCGACCTTGCAGATACCGCGCTCGATACGGCCGGTGACGACCGTGCCGCGGCCCTGGATCGAGAAGATGTCCTCGATCGGCATGATGAACGGCTTGTCGACGGCACGCTCCGGCATCGGAATGTAACTGTCGACCTGCTCCATCAGCTCGTCGACCGTCTTCTCCCACTCCGGCTCGCCGTTAAGCGCGCCGAGAGCGGACACACGAACGATCGGCGTGTCGTCGCCAGGGAATTCGTACTTGCTGAGGAGATCGCGGACTTCGAGCTCGACGAGGTCGAGCAGCTCGGGATCGTCCACCATGTCGACCTTGTTCAGGGCGACCACGATGTACGGCACACCGACCTGACGGGCGAGCAGCACGTGCTCCTTCGTCTGGGGCATGGGGCCGTCGGTCGCCGCGACCACCAGGATCGCGCCGTCCATCTGGGCCGCGCCCGTGATCATGTTCTTGATGTAGTCGGCGT
>Ga0207661_10000183_pt1 | contig 40561 bp, 32 predicted proteins | sample KBSC713LmetaG_FD_184337 | JGI IMG/M metagenome (GOLD analysis project Ga0207661, IMG submission 184337) | Corn rhizosphere microbial communities from Kellogg Biological Station, Michigan, USA - KBS C7.1-3L metaG (SPAdes) (version 2) | ecosystem: Host-associated > Plants > Roots > Rhizosphere ...
TGCCATATCTTGACCTTGTCAGCCTTTCGGAGAAAGTGAACCACTATCAGGCGCACCCTGAAGTTTTAGAAGGTCTGCGTGAAACCATTCCGGGAATTGTAAGAAATAATTTTATAACTAAGAACCAGGCGCCGAAAATACTTGAGATCATAAAACAACATCATGATATTACTGAAACGATACTTGTGGAAGAACCCAGTATTGCAATAATGACACACATATTTTTCGATAATACCTGGGAAGAGATAAAAAGGAAAATAAAACACTTCGATAACGGTACCAACTATTTTTTATTTAGCATAAGTGAAGCTTGTCTTGTCAAGGAAGATATTTTAAAAGATATTAAAGAGACTTTTCAAAATGCTCATGCGATCATTACGTCGAACATAGGGCGGGACATTGGTGGAAAGTTTGCATTGATCGACCTGTATTTTTTGCTCGGAATAAAAACGAGCTACATGATCTTTCTTCACGACAAGCAGAGTTTACACACCCTGGTTGGAGAAACATGGAAGAAGAATCTTTTTAAGATACTGGAACCCGGAAATTACTGGAATATCATCAAGGTCTTTAAAGATAAAAATGCAGGTGTAGTGGGGGCAAAAGAACATATCATAAATGAATATGACGCGAATACCGGCGTCTTCCGTCACAATAATGAATTATCCAAGCTGCTCTTAAAGAAATATAATATTTCGATCAGCAATTATGAATATATATCAGGCAGTATCTATTGGATGAAATCTTCTATAATTGAGGAATTCTTTAGCAAAAACAATCCGCTTTTGTTGCGCAATGACCTTGAATCAGGAAATGTGTTAGATATAAATGGCAATGGCAATACGCTTGTCCACACCTGGGAAAGAATGTTCTGCTGGCTCGCTACCAACCATAAATATACAATAACGGGAGTATAAAGACACTATGATTTTCGATTACATTTTTCTGCTACCGGACCACGAGATGCTGGATCTTTATTTAGATGAAGATCAACCTCAAAATTTTATTATTCCAATTTCTAAAAACTTATGTGATAATAAAAAGAAACTTTTCGAACGCTTGTATAGGAGTCATCATAAGTTTTGTTTTTTGATCGAATCAGGCAGTGTTGACGTTTCGCCGGAGGGAATAGAAACCCTCGTTAATTCAATAACCAGTTTTCTTTTTTTGCCTACGTATATTAAGCATAACGGTCACTACATATTGTTAGTGGAAGATTGTTCAAAAGCCACAGAATTTCAAGTGTTCAAGACCCGCCTAAAACAAACGATGCAAAGACAGGTTGTTACAGAGATCCGTATTGCAGGTATTAACAGTATACGGTTGGAACAAACGAATGGGGAGATTTTTGTTTCATTGAAGGAGTTTAATTGTTATTTAAGTTCTTCCGGGTTTGACACAAACCCGGATAATTTTATCACTGGCAAGCTTCAGCCTGCTGATATTGACAAGAAATGGGTTGTTGGAATATCTTCCAGGGAAGACTTTCAGCATAAGATTTTACGGATAAAACAATTCGAGAAACTCTTCCTTTCAATAAATCCTTTATTGACGACCTTGATCAAGGAATCCCGATCGGTTAAGAATAATTATATAACCACTAAGGCAGAGAATGACCTGCTCAGGATGAAACTAAAAAATACAATAGAGAACTTAAAGGCGCTGAGAGATACGGCGAACGGCGAAATACATTATCTGCGAAGCAACCATAAAATGGTTGAAGGTATTGACCCGGCTCATAGTAAGATGCTGGGAGAACTGCGGGAAAAGATCGAAAGATTGGAAAGCGCCCGGAACAACATACAACAATGGTATGATAGTGAGTATGAGACCCTTCCACTTTGGTACAAACGTTTTGGACATGTTGTTAAGGTTCTCAAAGGAAAGCGGAGTTTTAAATCACTGTTTAAATAGTTTTTGTCACTTAATCATTGGACATGACGAGAGAGGAAAAGATTCTAATAAATATAAATAAAAGGGATATTGGCCTGGAGATCGGGCCAAGTCACAATCCCATTGCAGCAAAGAAAGATGGTTTTAATGTGCACATCATTGATCACATGAGCAAGGCGGATCTAATAAAGAAATATGCCGCACACAACGTGGATCTGTCCAGGATCGAGGATGTCGATTACATATGGAAGGGAGAATCGTATGCGCAGTTGACCTCAAGACGCAAGTATTATAATTGGATCATTGCATCTCACGTTATCGAACATTCCCCTGACCTGGTTTCATTTTTGAATCAATGTGATGAAGTATTAAGAGATGAAGGCGTTTTATCCCTGGCCATCCCTGACAGCCGGTTTTGCTTTGATTCTTTTCGGCCCATCTCAGGAATCGGGAAGATACTGGATGCATATTATAATAAACATACTATTCATACTCCCGGGACGGCGGCAGAATATTTTTTGAATTTTACGAAAAGAGGCGGAACGATTTGCTGGAATGATAGTTTCAGAGAAGAGTTTAAACTTGAATTCACAAAACAGAATGCTTACGAAAATGCCCAAGCCATATTGCAGGAACATGTTTATATAGATTTACATGCCTGGTGTTTTACTCCCACTTCATTCAGACTTATCATCCAGGACTTAAACGACCTTGGACTAATTTCTTTAAAGGAGGTCAGCTTTTTTCCAACCTATGGTTGTGAGTTTTATATCACTCTTGGACGCAAAGGGATCGGCTTTCAACAAGGTCGGCTTGATGCATTGAAAACGATCAAGGCCGAACTTTCTATGTGATCGTTTAAGAAAAAGATGAAAAGTGTTATGAAAACTTCTCCATTAAAGAATTTAAAAGACAAGCTCTCAGATTTTGTACAGACGGCGATATTATCACGAAGTCTTTCAAAACAGGAAAAGCTGATCAGAGAAAGTGCACTCTTTAATGCCGAATGGTATACATCTCAATTTCCAGCTTCGTTTGATTTTAATGGCGATCCATTGGAACATTTTTTGCGCAAGGGCGTTTTTGAAGACAAGTCACCACATCCGCTATTTGATCTTCGCTGGTATCGAAATTTTTACAGGCTAAAAAAAAATAGCAATCCACTTATTCATTTTATTCGTACCACAAAAAGATCTTACAATAAGCCAAACGCTTTTTTCGATATTGGTTGGTACGCGGAAAATTATGTAAGCACGGATCTGAAACCTTTCGAAATAGTTCACTACTACTACAGCAAAGGTGAGAAGAATAATGAGCACCCTTCTGAAAACTTCGATCCTGGATTTTATTTGAGATCTTACCCGGATGTTCAGGATTTTAAATACGGTTTACTGGCTCATTATGTTCACTTCGGCAGAGTAGACAAGAAACTTCCCTTTGATCCTAAAGGAAAGCAACTTGATCCGCTTTGTGTTTCGCTGCAACAGGTGAATTTGGACGATCCGCGTATTGATGGATCACTGGAGAATTACTTTAATAGTATCGGTGAGCTCAAGTCATTCTTTGCGTCCTGCTCAAGCTTTCCGGAGGATATTCCATCGCGTTTTTTGCCTGCTAATTATGCGAGATATAATTCAGATTTGGGAGTGTTTAAAAATGATCCTTTAGGTGCCATCAGGCATTTTCTTGTGCATGGATTCAAGGAAGGAAGAGTATACCGGGATTTTGATGCTGAAGAGTATACTAATGATTTTTATTCAAGATGGAGAGATATCGATAAGACCGGTTTACTTCATCACAGGCCAACAATAAAGCCATGTGTCCTTGTACATATTTTCTACCCCGAGCTTTATCATGAAATAAAAAGATATCTTGAAAATCTTTCCGGGCTCAGTTATGACATCTATTTTAATCTTGTAGAAAATGGCTGGACGCTTGAGTTTCATAAACTAATTCAATCAGATTTCCCAGGTGCGAGAATTGTTGTTTCAAAAAATGTTGGTCGTGACATAGGCGGATTCTTTAACCTGCTTAGTTATATCAGGAATATCCAGTCTTACACGGCTTTTTTGTTGATCCATTCCAAAAAAAGTCCGCATATTTCCGAAACACTCAGTACTAAGTGGAGAAAAGACCTTTTGGAATCAACGATCGGTTCACGACAGATCGTTTTGCAAAACATGTATTTAATGGAGGATCCCAGTACCGGGCTGATCGGTACGACATTGTGGAGACATAGATCCGTTGACAAGAACTATGAGAAGTACAGGCATATGCTGAAGTTACTGGAGATATCGGAGGAAAATTCACACTGTGATTACTTATCAGGCACGATGATGTGGGTGAATTCAAAGATCCTCGATTATTTGTATTCGAAATGTAAAAAAATAGAATTTGAAGATGGGAACGACAGATCTTTGGAGTTTCATATGGACGGGCAGTTTGCGCATACTGTTGAAAGGATCTTTGGAAATATATGTCAGCAACTATCTTTAAAAATGATCTTTCGCTGAGCGTTACTAAACACATGAAAATTGCATTTATTTGCCACGACGCAAACCTCACGGGTGCACCTAAGCTTGGATTTGACGTAGCCAATTATATGTCCAGGAATAATGAGGTTGTCATGATTGTAAAAAAAGACGGCCCGTTATTACGTTTCCCGGAATATAAATCTGCATTTTCTAATATCCTTAATGTAAATACCAGCCACGAGGTCGCTCATCTCACGTTATCCCAAAGACTAGCAATTGCAAGGGATATTATCCGGGAAGAAAAGCCTGACCTATTGTACGTCAACTCTGTTGCATCTTCCGATTGGTGTGCAGCCGGCAAAGAGTGTAATATACCCGTTGTATTGCATAGCCATGAAATGAGGAATGAACTTTTATCATTGGAAAGTATAAATATATTCAAGCGAGACCTCCCTCGCTACGTGGATTTGCTCATTACTGTCTCTGATGCAGCTGAGGCTGATATTATCGAACAGTGCTCACTACCGTTCAAAAGGATATTTTCATCAAAAGCTGGCGTTAATTTTCAAAAAATCGGTGAGCTTGCTAATGTTCGGGATTTCGAACAACCAAAAAATATTTTTGATCAAAAGCTGCAAAATGATAAGCCCTTAATTTCAATGTGTGGGATTGCATCCAAACGGAAAGGGAGCGATATTTTTTTCCAGGTAGCTAAGCACCTGGGTCAATTTAATTTTCTATGGATCGGTCCATGGAACAGCGGCGAAGCCTTCGGAAACATTGCTCTGAACGACTATAGAAAGAATACTATTGAAAATTTTTATACCACCAATGAAACTCACAACCCATATCCTTACTTTAAATTGACAGATCTTTTTGTTCTGACATCGCGTGAAGACCCCAACCCCTTAGTAGTAATGGAAGCGATCTTCCTGTCGAAACTGTGCATGGGATTTTCAAATACCGGTGGCAGCAAACATTTGTTGAATCGATTTGGTGTTCTTTTGCAGGGGGAGATAACTGTTGAACGACTAACTTCGATTATTAAAAAGATTCTCCAGGATCCCTTAACTGAATTTATTAGTGAAGAAAGAAAACGATCATTTAGTGAAGAATATGATATCGAATCTATTGCAAGGACCATAGAAATGGAGATATCTTCATTGGTAAAAAATCCAATTACACCGGCCTGAATGTCTTTATTAGTTGTAGCTCATATTTACTATCCCAATGACTGGGAATACTTGTTTGAGAGACTGTTAAATCTCAAAGAATATCCCTGCACATTCATTTTTAATATCGTAAATCCGAACTACGATAAGGCGGAAGTGATCCAATACATCAGGCATAATTTTCCGGCGGCCATTCTTGTATATTCGCCCAACCATGGTCGAGATATCGGGGGTAAGCTTGCTGCTATTGATGTGGCTTTGAAACTTAAAATTGCCTCGGACTATACTCTTATTATTCATGATAAACAAAGCCCGCATGCCGCGACGGGATTAGCCTGGCGAAATGAACTCTTCAGGGTAATAGAAAAGAAAGAACTGCCCACCATTTTTTCAACTTTCGCTAAGTCGGAAAAGGTCGGGATCGTGGGCTCGCCAACGTTTTTAATGAACGAATATGATTTTTCAATGCAGCAGTTCGATTCGGTTTCAAATGAAATACTAAAAGAATTGATCAGTGAAATGAACTTAACAATGACTGACTATAACTTTATTGCGGGAAATATTTTCTGGATCCGTTCTGAACTAATTACGAAGTTCTTTTCGAAGCATTCCCCGTTGAAGATCAGGAGCAGGTTGGAACATGGAAATGTTTTGGATTTTCACAAGGGAACATATATCCATTCTTGGGAAAGGATCTTTTCATGGCTGGCTAATGCCCACGGATTTGAAATCGCAGGAATTTAAATAAGACTGTTGATGATTTTTGATTTTATTTTCTTGTCTGACCCTAACCCTGGGTTTGCTTCTTATTCAGAAAAAGGAACAGATCTCATTGCGGGATATGTGCTTGAAGAGATCAACAGCCAATTTTTCAATTTCTTTTTTGATCCGGCTATTTACAAAAAAGAGGAACGATTTTGTGTGGCACTGCAATCGCAGGTTTTTGAGCAGCGACCCGGAAATAACATAGATTTTTTTTCTGAATCACTTGCTCCCTTACTTTTTAATTCCTCTTACTTTACTGTGAACGGCAACCCATTGATAATTATCCTTGCCGATGACGACCCCGGTAGACTCCAGACCGTGTGGGAAATCCTGGCGAACGTTTTCAAATACCTGGGGTATGATAATTTTTATTATTGCTTTATAGATAAGTCTGCCAGCACACTGATCAAAACAAACATGGCTATCGATTTAACGATTTATGATCCCAAGTTGAAGGAGCATGATATCAAAACATGGTATTCTCATCTTCTTGAAGAATGCGGGATCTCCCGGAGATTGATATTCTTTTTTCAACCCGTCTCTGGCTCACCAACAAGTGTCCGCTCTCAACTCATGAATGTAGAGGCCGAGTTCCGGGGTAAACATCCCTATGTTTTCTCGTTGCTTGAAGACGGCGCGGATTTGGGTAAGCGGTTAGAGCAATATGAAATAAGCATCCAGGGTTTGCAAAAGGAGATCGAATCGAGGGATGCTTACATATCCAACTTAAATGTCCCGGAAACTACATTGAAACGACTATCTGACTTTTATCATAATGAATATGAGATACTGCCTTTATGGTACAAACGTTTCGGGCATTTGATAAAAGTATTCATGGGTAAACGGTCATTCCGGTCTCTATTTGATGACAAAGTAAAAAAATACAAGGATTGAAGTATTGGCTTTTAACGACAGAATACCCTCCTTTTTTTGGTGGCGGCATTGGCACTTACAGTGCAATTACATCTGCTATGATGGCTGATGAAGGACATGAGGTTTCTGTGTTTGTGAACGATACCTCAATAAATAATTTTAGGATAGAAAGAAGATCAGATTCTTTGAGAATTATCCGGTTTAATCCATCGCGTACAGCATCCTCGCGTTTTCTCGGGCATGTTACTAACATTGGGTATGAATTTGCTTTCATCATAAAGCATTTTATAGAAAAGGAGGGGAAGCCTGATGTCATCGAATCCCAGGAGTATCTCGGGATCGCATATTATCTTCTTCAATTCAAATACTTGTTATATGATTGGTGTAAAGATATCCCGGTGATCATAACTATGCACTCTCCATCTTTTCTTTACATGGAATACAACAACGTCCCGGAATACAAATACCCGAACTATTGGATCTGCGAAATGGAACGGTTTTGCCTTCAGGCAGCAGATCTTTTAATTTCTCCCAGCCATTTCATGCTCGAAGAGCTCAATAAAAGGTTTCAACTAAATAATTCAAACGTCGCTGTGATCCCGAATCCTTTTTTAGGAAAAAAGACTGGCGATGAGAATTCAGATCTGGGGGCCCACGATGGGCAAATTGTATTTTATGGCAAACTCACTGTGCAAAAGGGCGCTTTGTATTTGATGAAATATTTTAAAGAATTATGGGATGGTGGTTTTTCACGACCTCTCTATTTGATCGGCGGACAGGATATAGTTTACCATGCCGAGAAAATGACCATGGGTGATTTCATCCGAAAACACTACAAGAAATATATCGAAAATGGATTGCTGAAATTGGAAAAGAAAGTTAATCCGGCTGATATGAGACGCCGCCTCGCAAAAGCAGAAGTGGTAATTATCCCAAGTGCAAATGATAACCTGCCTTATGTTGCCTTTGAAATGATGTCACTCGGTAAGATCGTCCTCGCTTCACGACAGGGTGGTCAGAGGGAAATTGTGGAAGACGGTATCAACGGATTCATCTTTGATCATGACCAGCCTGAAACATTTTCAAAGCAGCTGAACAGGATCTTAGATCTTGATAGAAAAGAAAGAGATATCATCTCGGGTAACGCCGTGCAAAAGGTGCTCTCATTGTACAATCCTCAAAAAATTTATGCGCAGAAAATTCAAAAAATAAATAAGCTTCTTGAAAAGGGAAGTTCTAAAAATGAGTTTCCGATGATTCGCCGCCATGCTGATAAGATTGAAAGCCATGAGCGTTCTTTTACGAAAGGTCTTCTTTCCATCGTCGTCACATTTTATAACTCCGGCATTTACATAGATGATGCTATGCGTTGTTTGGAAAAGACCGACTATAAAGAAAAAGAGCTCATCATTGTCAACGATGGTAGTAACGATGCATTCAGTCTTACTAAATTGGAAGAATACCGAACGAAGAAAGGCATTAAGGTCATTGACAAGCAAAATAAGGGCTTACCCGATACAAGAAATGCAGGCGCCGAGGCAGCTGAAGGAGAGTTCCTGACGTTCCTGGATGCAGACGATAAAGTTGATCCAGGTTATTATTCAAAGGCCATTCGGGCCCTCAAAAACTACGTGAATTTGCATTTTGTCGGCTGCTGGACGAAATATTTTGAGGGTTCAAAAAATGTGTGGCCAACATTCAATCCTGAGCCCCCTCTCATTTTATGCCACAACCTGGTGAACTCGGCAGCGTTGGTATTTAAACGGAATTCTTTCCTGTCTGCAGGGAAAAACGACCTGAACTTTACCTTCAAGGGGCTTGAAGACTATGATACTGTTATTTCTGTCCTCGAGAACGGGTACAACGGGGTCGTGATCCCGGAAATTCTATTCTATTACCGGGTAAGGTCCGATTCGATGATAAGAGGCATTTCAACAATAAAAAAACTGTCCATTGCAAGGTATATAAGTGAGAAGCATAAAGAGTTTTACGGTACATTTGCCACCGAAATTTTTAACTTATCAAATGCAAACGGGCCGGGGATATTTCTGGATAATCCCACCCTCGACTATGATTTATCTGATAAGATCCGTTTTGGAGGAAAACTAACGGGGAGGATCATTTCCCTGGTCAAAAGAAATCGAGTCGCAAAAACAATTGCATATAAGCTATACAGATTAATCAACAAATAGAACATGATCCTGAAAATTCTAAATGACTGGCTTGGAAGATCCAATAAAGTTGAACGGCTTTGGCTTTTAGCTAAAATAGAATTCAAACTCAGATACTATGAAAACAAGTTGGGACTGTTCTGGGCATTATTAAAACCACTGCTGGATATTTTCATTTACTATGTCGTTTTCCAGATCGTGATCAAGCAAAATATTCCTGCCTTTGCCTCTTATCTTTTTATAGGTTTAATTCTCTGGAACTTTTTCGTGGAATCAACGACCGGCACAATACAGATACTGAACACAAAAAAGTATTTGTATGAGTACAGCAATATGAATAAAATTGAAATTTACGTTTCCACTCTTTTAAGCAACGCGATCGGCTTTTTTTTCAATTTTATCATGTTCCTTATTTTCTATACTTTTTTAGAAAAAGAGTCTACAGGGCTTTCTTTGTATAACTTTTGGATCCTGGCAGTTTTTTTAAACCTTTTTATTTTATCGCTGGGAATGTCTCTCATTCTTTCCACACTTTACATTGTAGCAAAGGACATTTCCCAAATATGGATCGTGGTAACGTCTTTTTTATTTTTCTTATCACCCATTTTTTTTAAGTTATCTACTTTCAAAGAGGCGCTTCCTTCGTTCGATTACGGTAACCCGATAGCCGGAATTATTATTAATGCCCGTCGTGTAATGATGGAGCACCAGGATCCTGATTTCCAGCTGATGGGATTTAATTATGCGTACGCGATCTTCTTATTATTAATTGGTCTTATTTTCTTAAACAGGCTTGGTTCGAAGGCAGCTGAAAAATTATAACATGGACAACGGAATTGCAATTACAGCAAAAAATATCAGTAAAACATTTCACATTTCGGAAGACAGTCATAATACGGTAAAGCATCGCCTGTTCAATTTATTTAATCCACCCAAAAGAAAAGATATACCCGCTTTAAAGATCACATCACTTGAAATAAAGAAAGGGGAGTGTATTGGGTTGATCGGAAGGAATGGTTGTGGCAAAACCACATTGACAAAAGTTCTGGCAGGTGTTTATCCAACTGATACGGGCTACATAAGGATCAATGGGTCTACAATGCTTATGAATCTCGGGGTGGGAATGAGCCAGGAACTTACGGCAAGGGAAAATATCTATGTATCAGGATCGGTGCTTGGTTTAAAGATCAAAGAAATGGACAAACTGTTTGACCCGATAGTCGATTTTGCCGAGATAAGAAATTTTATTGACACAAAGGTCAAGTTCTTTTCTTCGGGAATGATGGCGAGACTTGCATTTTCTATTGCTGTTAACGCAGGCGCCGATATCATGTTCCTTGATGAGATCTTTTCAGTAGGCGATATGAAATTCCAGGAGAAGGCGATCAAAGTTTTTGCCAGCTCCTGGATAGAGGGAAAGACAGTTGTCCTGGTGAGTCACGGTATGCAGGTGATAAAGACATATTGTAGCCGAACTGCGTTTATGAAAGACGGGCAAATCGAATTTTTTGGCGAGACGGATAAAGCGATCGAATTGTATACTGCAGATAACCAGTAGAACCGTTGCCACCTATTTGTTGAGCTGCGCCACGGTTGATATTTTCGATTTTAGCACCTTCTTATAAAACCGTGGCACAGCTACTCGTCGGTGAGTAAAAACGGTATAAAAAAACCGGTAAGCATTCCACCGAGACTGCGGTCAAAATAAATTTCGGTAACCCATGCGATCACGAATGTAAGTATGATTAGTGTGCCAAGCCAATCTTTGTGCCGCTTTGCAAACAACAAAGGAAGTACCACCCAACCAACCAGAAAGCAGCTCAAACCGATCAATCCCATGCTATACAAAATATCAAGGTAGTTATTGTGTACATTCTTTTGCGTTTTCAATGCAAACTGAAAATCTTTTTCCCGGTATTTGTCCATTAAGACGTCTCTCTTATCACCAATGTCCACCCCTTTTATAGGGCTCGTTAAAAATAATTCCCAACCGCATCTCCAGGCGGCCATCCTGAAGTTTGCACCGTTCCATTGATCTTTTGTTACTTCCATGTTGTAGTGGCTTTCCTTGCCCATGTTTTTATAGTCAAATTGAGTATAGGCAAGTTCTTTATAGCGATTGAATGTTTTGGGGAAAAATTTAAAGATCATGAATAAGCCAAGCAGTAAGCCAAGCAGAAGAGCGGCTCCTTCAAGATATTTTTTCTTCTTAAAAATATAAAAGAAAGCAAAGCCAATGGTAACTACATATAGTACCAGCATAAGATTCCGGCTGGCGAGCAAGTAACTTGTTCCAAAAAGAAATATAACCGTAAGGATCATCCATCCTTTATAACGATTCTTTTTGTAAAGAATATGATAACCGAAAATATAGATCGAGATGTTTACCAATAAGGAGATATAGATCGATTGTTGTTTGAGAATTTCAGTGAACGAATCATTGTATAAAAATTCCGGTTTTTTAAAAAACTCCGAGCGTTGCAATGACCAGCAAAGACAAAGCAACATGATGAAAGTGGTGAGCCACGCAAATCCCAGCAGTATTTTGTCTTTGTATTCTTTTTTCAATTGCAAAAGGCCGACGCTCACGGGAAAGTAAGCAAGCGGTAGTCTTGGGTCCAGGTAACGAAGCCCTTTATGAAAATTTGAAGAGAGGAATACACTGATCAGCACGACGAGAAAAAAAAGAAACATCCACCACAGGTATTTCCTTTCTTTCCATAATTGCCACTTTTTTTGAAACGAGCTTGATAAATTTTCTCTTCGAATCACAAGTGAATCATCGAACGAGTCAAAAAAGAACGAGAAAACCCCAAGAAATATAGCCGCAAATATATTTGCGAGCTTTAGCCAGGGAAGAAACAGGGTGGTTAAAAAAAATAAAATAAGAACAAAAAGGACTTTTTCCTTCTTTGTCATATCGTACTGAATTTTTTTGAATACTAGGTAACTTGAAAATTGAAAGTTGAAAATTGAAAATTGAATATTGAATATTTCGCTAGGATGGGTATACCAAAAAAAGTTCAAAGCTTAATGCCAAGATCAACTTTCAGGAAACCCTTACATATAAATCCCACCATCGGCGTTGATCACCTGGCCTGTGACATAGGAGCTGAGGTCTGACGCAAGGAACAGCGTGACATTAGCAACATCCTCCGCCCTGCCGAACTTACCTAAAGGGATTCCGGCTTTATATTTTTCCGCTTGTTCGCCATCCTTTAAGTATCCCGTCATATCCGTTTCAATGAAACCGGGAGCGATGGCATTGCAACGGATATTCCTGCTGCCTAATTCTTTTGCTACTGATTTGGTAAAACCAATGATGCCTGCCTTCGAAGCGGCATAGCTTCCCTGCCCGGCGTTGCCCATCAACCCGATGATCGAACTCATATTAATGATGCTGCCTTTCTTAGCCTTCATCATCGGTCGTATCACCTGCTTCGTCATATTGAAAACACTTTTCAAATTCACCTGCATCACTTCGTCCCATTGCTCAGGCGTCATTCGCAGCAATAAATTATCTTTTGAAATGCCCGCATTGTTCACGCAGATATCTACCGTCCCAAATTCTTTCACTACATCATTCACCAATGCTTCACACTGGGGATAATCACCCGCATTAGCCTTGTATCCCTTGCACCTTGTGCCTTGTGTCTTGATCCTTTCTTCAAGTGCTTTTGCCTTGTCAGCGCTGCTATCACTTACATACGTAAATACAACATGAGCTCCATGTTCCGCGAATTTTAGTACGATGCCTTCACCAATTCCACGAGCAGCGCCGGTGACTATCGCAACTTTCCCTTCAAGTAGTTTCATAAATATTTTTATGGTGCGAGCAAAAGTAATTCTATTCAACTTCTGTTGGGTCGCATGCCGACGAAAAATTGTCGGCATCCTGACCGAAAGCGTCAGTGACTCTTGTACTTTTTACACTACATCAACAACTTTATTTCTTCAATAAATTTCCTGTCATTACTTAGCCTGGGAACTTTGTGTTGCCCTCCCAATTTTCCCTTCTCTTTCAGCCATTGACTAAAGACACCTTTTTTCAAAATGTGAAGTACAGGCTTTCTTAGAGCAATATTTTTATGTCGCTTGGCTTCGTAGTCACTGTTTATTTGTTGAAGTGCCGTATCCAATTCCGTAGTAAATTGGTTAAGATCGGCCGGCTCCCTTTCGAACTCAACCAGCCATTCATGCGCACCATTGGCTGTGTCTGAAAAATATACCGGTGCAGCTGTATAATCATTCACTACCGCTCCCAATTTTTCACTGGCGATCGCCAGCGCCTTGTCAGCGTTATCGACAATTACCTCCTCTCCAAAGGCATTGATGAAATGTTTCAGCCTGCCGCTCACCTTTATCCGAAATGGCTTTAACGACGTGAATTGAATTGTGTCGCCCAATAAATATCGCCATAGCCCACCGTTAGTACTAATAACGGGCGCATAATTTTTTCCTATTTCTACATCCTGCAAACCGAGTGTGCGTGGTTCCGGTCTTTCATATTCACTTACGGGCATAAACTCCATAAAAATTCCATGGTCAACAAACAAAAGCATGCCCTCATCCCCCGGGATCTCATCGGCTCCAAAGAAGCCTTCACTGGCATTGTACATTTCCAGGTAGCTTATCTCTTTCCCGATTACTTTTTTAAACTGTTCCTTATAAGGAGTAAATGAAACACCACCATGCATGTACAGTTCAAGAGAGGGCCAAACTTCGTTAATGGTTTGTTTCCCGGTGATCTCTAAAATTCTTTTTAATAAAACCAGTGTCCATGTCGGGACGCCGGAAATAGAAGTTACATTCTCTTTGATCGTATTTGCAGCCAGCTTTTCAATTTTACTTTCCCATTCATCCATTAATGCGATACTCAGATCAGGCGTTCGCAACCAATGCGCCCAAAAAGGCGAATTTTGCAATAGCACGGCACTGAGATCACCGTACTGAACTTCATGATTGAACTTATGGATAGTGTGGCTTCCCCCAATTACCAATCCCTTACCCGTCAGCATTTCTGATTCGGGCTTGAAATTGTAATACATGGTAAGCACGTCCTTCGCTGCTTTGTAATGTGCATCTTCCAGGCTTTCTTCACTTACGGGGATAAACTTGCTCTTATCGCTGGTGGTGCCACTGCTTTTTGCAAACCAATATACAGGTGTGTTCCAGAGTATATTTTGCTCACCATTCATGATGCGTTGAATGTATGGTTTGATATCATCGTACTCATGAATGGGAACTGCCTGCTTGTATGATTTAATATTGAAGAGCTTTGAGAAATTATACTTGCGTCCGAACTCGGTATATTGTGCCGAGGTCACGAGGTCCTGCAAAACTTCGCGCTGCGCATCGATGGGATTATTCTTCCATCCTTCAATGCGCCAGAGCCTCATACGGGCAAGCGAGGATATGGCAGGACTCAGCAACTTCATAAACACTCAAAATAAGAAATTTGTCAAACTATTGATCAAAATCCTGTTACCCGGGCATCAATGGAAAAAACTGTTACAGCGATATTAAAAACTTACCGGTTGGAGTTTCATCCCGTTGTTTCCTTCCAGCCAGGAAAAGATCAATTGCTATTGATGGATCTTACAAAGAATAATAAAGACATCTCTGAAGAATTGGTAAATGACACGCAACGATTTACAAACTACGTAAATCAGAAACTGAGATCGGCGAACGCCAAATTTGGCATCGGAGGCTACAATGAATATCGTGAACTATACAACCGAAGCAGGGTCTTTGATTCAGAATCCCCTGAGGCCGAGCCAAGAAGATTGCATTTGGGAATTGATATTTGGGGAAGACCCTACACCGCTGTAAGGTCTCCGTGGAATGGCATTGTGCATAGTTTTGCTTTCAATGATCATTTTGGAGACTACGGAGCTACTCTTATACTTAGTCACAATATTGAAGGCGTTTCGTTTCATACTTTATATGGTCATCTAAGCTTAAATTCTATAAAAAATTTTCGCGAAGGTGAGAATATAAAAAGAGGAGATGTGATCGGTGAATTTGGAATCCCCAGGGAAAACGGCCAGTGGCCGCCACATTTGCATTTCCAAATTATCATTGATATGGAAGTCCCGATCGCTATCGGGAGGAGAGGTGATTATCCTGGTGTTTGCCGGCTCTCTGAAAAAGAAAAATTCCTGGACAATTGTCCTGATCCTGATTTGATCTTGCAGATGATGAGCTACGCTTTATAGTTGTCTTACCCCCAAATTCCATCATTGCTTGAAAAGCCGGACATGTAACTTGTTTACATGAACAAGTGGTGCAATTCTCAAGGCAAACTGTTGTAAAGAACAGGCAAAGAGTAAAAATGAATTTCATGTTCCTACAAGGAGTTTTTTATTTGGCCAAACTTTGAGGGCTTTTCGGTAATTTGGTTTATTATGCATGCGAGATTCTTTTTAGTCTTAGTATTTTTTACTTCGGTCATAATGAGTTCCGGGCAATCAAAGCCATTACGTATCGGCATCGCGGGTCTCACCCACGACCATGTTGGTGGGTTATTGAGCCGTGCACACGATAGCGATATACAGATCGTTGGGATCGCTGAAAAAAATCGTGAACTCGCTGAGCGGTACTTGAAGAAATATAATTTGCCTTCGACGTTGATATATCCTTCACTGGAAGAGATGCTTGACAAATGCAAACCCGAAGCTGTTTGCGCATTTAATAGTATTTACGAACACCTTGACGTGGTCAAAGCTTGTGCTCCGAGAAAAGTTCATGTCATGGTAGAGAAGCCACTTGCCGTGAGTGTGGATCATGCAAAACAAATGCAAGCACTGGCTTCAAAGTATAATATTTATTTGCTTACCAATTATGAAACCACATGGTATGGCAGTAACGCCAATGTGGTACAAATGCTTGATTCCATCGGTGACCTAAGAAAAATAGTCGTGCACGATGGACACCAGGGTCCCAAAGAGATTGGTGTAAGCAAAGAGTTTTTTGAATGGTTAACCGACCCGGTGAAGAATGGTGGCGGAGCAGTGATCGATTTTGGATGCTATGGTGCCAATCTGATTACCTGGTTGATGAAAGGAGAAAAGCCCATATCGGTGTCGGCAGTATTGCAGCAGATCAAACCGGACATTTATCCAAAAGTGGACGATGAAGCCACGATCATAGTCACGTATCCGAAGACGCAGGGAATTATCCAGGCATCATGGAACTGGCCGTTTGGAAGAAAGGACATGGAGGTATACGGGCAACACGGCTATATAATCTCCGATCGCAATGGAATAAAAACAAAAACATCTTCCGACAGAAAAGAAGATTACCAGGCGGTAGCTCCACCTTCACGCCCTTTTAATGATCCGTTCAGTTACTTAGCTGCGGTAGTACATGGAGAAGTCCCTGTTAAACCTACTGATCTTTCTTCCCTGCAAAACAATATGGTCGTTGTAGAAATATTGGAAGCCGCAAGAACATCAGCGAAGGAAGGAAAGATTATCTACCTAAAATAAAATTCTCGCATTATCTATGTGTACTATATGCCTATGATCCTATGTGGTGAAAAAAAATGGCCGGTCAAAGGAAAAATTCACCACATAGACACAGTAGGAACATTTGCTAGAGCAGTGCTTTTACAATGGTTTCCCATTCTTCTTTCAATGTAATATCCGGTCGTTTTTTGTCTGCCCTGCGATACCAGTAATCAGCATTGCCAATATCTCCTTCCTTGCGATGGAGATAAGCATGTATCCAGGCAGCCGTCTTATCCTCTATATTCTGGATGATATCATGCGATCTGTTCCAGTCACCGCTTGCATCATACCACAGGGATTGAAGATAACCTGATAGATTGCCTGGCGGAGCAGCATTGCTTACGCTTTTTTGAAACTCTTCAAATTTCATTTTCACTTTTTGAGAAGTTTAAAAGCATGTGACCACTGGTTACGTAGAAATCCCGGTATGCACCATAAAATACAGAGCGGCTCAATTGCTCTTGCTGCTTCTACTTTTCCCATGTCTTCGGTTTCGTATCCAAAAGAATCCAAAATTTGAGTCACCGTTTTTTTCGCGCCTTCATCATTGCCACAAATAAACATCGTTGGTTTTATTCCGGAAAATTTTGGTTTATACATCACGGCATTGCCAACGCTGTTAAACGCTTTTACAAATTTTGCTTCGGGCAATAATTTTTGCAAGTCTTCCATCAGTGATCTGTCAAGACTGGTAAAGAATTTCAGCACACCATTTTCGGGGGGCGCTTTTGCAATCGGGTTGGTTGCATCGATCACTACTTTACTTGAAAAATTTTCTTTCCCCGCCAATTCAATTACGCTTTCAGCCACATCACCGCTAACGGCAAGTATAATCAATTCGCCAAATTTTGTCGTATCGGCAAATGACCCCAGCCTGGCAGTGGGATTTGCCTTTTGCCATTTTACCAGGCTTTCTTTGGACGTATCTCTTGTACCGATCATCACTTCATTACCCTCAGCCAGAAACGCTTTCCCCAGGGCTTGTCCAACGGCAGCTGATCCAAGAATACCAACTTTCATAACAGTTCCTCCATCTCGTTTTGTGAAAAAATAAGTTTTAAGCCTTCAACAAATCTTTTCGATTAAAGTTTAAAAATTCCTGTTAGTTTCAAATTAACTTCATAGAAATTTCTTTCAATGCGTTATATCCTCATGTTCTCAACTCTATTCATCGGCGCCATACTTCCGGTACAGGCCGTGTTGAATACGAAGTTAGGCAAACAGACAGGCGGCCCGATGATCAGCTCATTGCTCAGTTTCCTGGTTGGACTCATCGGCCTTTTTATTATCAACCTGGTTGTTAATTACAGCGCTCTCTCAAACATGAAACCGTTGTCCGTTTCTCCGTGGTATGTCTGGATGGGTGGATTGTTGGGTGCCGTCTATGTATGCGTTATAATATTTGTGAACCAACAACAAGGCGTTGCACTTACATTTGCATTGGTCGTGGCCGGACAGATCTTTATATCGTTGCTCATTGATCATTTTGGTTTGTTTGGTTCTATTGTACGTCCTGTTTCAATACCAAAGATCATTGGAGCTTTGCTGATCATTGCCGGTCTTGTTCTAATAAAAAAATAGTCCGAATAAACGCATGAACAATCCGAATTTACAGAATGATAAATCCCAGCTAACGCCGGTTGAAAAAGAATTTGAGAACAGTATCCGTCCAAGAGAGATCGCTGAATTCTCCGGCCAGCAACAGATCATAGATAACCTGAAAATTTTTATCAAGGCAGCAAAAATGCGGTCGGAGGCTCTTGATCATGTTTTATTTCATGGACCGCCCGGTTTGGGAAAGACGACTTTATCACGAATTGTAGCGAATGAATTGGGAGTGAACATCAAAGAGACGTCAGGCCCGGTGATTGAGAAACCCGGTGATCTTGCCGGCTTGCTAACCAATCTTGAACCGCATGACGTTTTATTTATTGATGAGATACACCGACTGAGTACCGTCGTTGAAGAATATTTATACGCTGCGATGGAGGATTATCGTATCGACATCATGATCGATAGTGGACCGAGCGCAAGAAGCATACAACTTAATTTAAATCCATTTACATTGATTGGTGCCACGACAAGAAGTGGTTTGCTAACGGCACCACTGCTTTCACGTTTCGCGATTAAATCGAGGCTTGAATATTATTCGGCCGAAACTCTTCAAAAGATCATTAACCGCTCTGCAAATATCTTAGATGTAAGGATCACTTCAGATGCTGCTAAAGAAATTTCGGGAAGAAGCCGCGGCACTCCAAGGATCGCCAATGGATTACTAAAAAGAGTGAGAGATTTTGCACAGGTATTAAGCAATGGAGTAATTGATCTTACTATTACTCAGCATGCATTGAAAGCATTGAATGTAGATGAGTACGGGCTGGATGATATGGATAATAAAATTCTTCTCACGATCATTGAAAAATTTAAGGGCGGTCCGGTAGGAATTACAACGATCGCAACCGCTGTTGGCGAAGAGCCCGGGACATTGGAAGAAGTATACGAACCATTCCTGATCCAGGAAGGTTTTTTACAACGGACCCCAAGAGGAAGGGAAGCGACCGAAAAAGCGTATCGGCACCTCGGCAAAAAGTTTAAGGGCAAAAGCGGTGAAGGACTTCTTTTCTCATGAATTTCTTTTTCTCGTTTAAGGCCAGGACAGAAACACCTCCCACAATTTCTTACATTTAAGTAAGCTAAATCCACCATGATCTCAAGGGCGGGTCATATCTTAATTGTATTAATCACGTTCCTTTTTACGGGGCTCGATTCAAAGACGCAGTCGTCTACCGGAAATTATCATTTCAAGCACCTCAACGTTCAAAATGGACTGCCCCAAAATATAGTTTACCATTTTTTGCAGGATGCCCGCGGCTATATGTGGATAGGTACTCACAACGGGCTTTCGCTGTATGACGGCATTAAGATCACCAATTACTTACACAGCGACCAGGACAGCACTTCCATTTCAGGAAATTTTATTTCCAGTATACTGGAGGACTCTGCGCAACAAATATGGGTGGGAAACGAACAAGGGATCGACCGGTATGATCGTAATAATAATTCTTTTGAGCATTTTGGTGTTGACAGACCCGATGGTACAAGAGATAATACTTATTGTGTGCTCCTTGGTTTTGTTTGCGCAGACGAGTTGTGGTTTTTAGATACAAAGACGAGATCAGTGAGATCATTGAACTTAAAAACGAAAAGCACTTCATTTATTGCGGAATTTAATACCTATCACGCTCTGCTGTATAAAGGATCAGCGGGCACCGTAGACATATGGTCCGCATACGACAAAGGAACAATTCACCAGGTTTATGTGAACAATAAGCTGGTTAGGCAACAAACATATTTTAATAGTAAGACGGGCCTTTTTAATGATCTTGAACTAGTAGTATTTGACGTTTTTCAGCAAAATGACAGCACCGTCTGGATTTCCAGCAATGAAGGATTGGTGAAGTTGAACCCTATTCTTAATGAATACCGGCTTTTCAACACATGGGGAAAGGAAATTGTAAAAGAACTGCGATGTGCTACCCTTTCACCAACAGGACAATTGTGGGTTGCCACCGGCCCCGGAGGTGTTTATGCTTTTGACACTCAAACAAATCAATTCACAAATAATTTCAGAAATAATAAATTGGATCCGTCGAGTCTTTGCAGTGATAATATCGTTAGCCTTTATTTTGACAGAATGGGTAATATTTGGTGTGGTAGCTATGGTGATGGGAGCAGCTATGCCAATACTAAAAATACTTTTTTCACAAACCATATATCCAAAAATGAGACACAAACCTGGAACAGTGACAACAACATTTCGTGGTTAGGAGCTGATGGTAATAAGAATCTATGGTGTATGGTGACGACTGTGCCTGGATTCTGGATACTCAATAAGGAGTTTAAGATCGGGACACATAAGAACCCTTTGCTTGAAAATGGCATGACTTATAATGGCGCTCTGTATAAGATCCTTTTTGACAAGGGCAACAATATATGGTGTGCTACAAACAAGGGGTTATACAGGTATGATGCTTCAACCAACCGAATGCATCCGGTGAAATATGAATTGATCAGTGACGAGGTGCAGGGTAGCATCTGGATAAAGGATATCATCCTGCTTAATGATGGCAGTTGTCTTTTTTCAACTTACGTGGGGCTTTATCATCTGACAAATAAAACAGGCAAACCTGTTATCAAACCCATCAATTTCCTGAAGCCCGGAGCTTATACTGGCTTTGGCCGGCTCTTCCAGGATAGCGATGATCGCATCTATGTAAAATCTCTGGGAGATTCTTTATACATTCTTAAACCTGCAGGTAAAGAGAATGAATTTGATCTTATTAGGTCGATCCGCTTCCTACCAGAGGTCAATCAGTATTTCAGTGAAAAAAATGGTTCACTTATTTACCTTGCAACAGTTGACGGTCTTTATTCTTTTAATAAGATTGATTTCCGGCTCGGGAGAACAAGCTTCAATAGTAAGCTGCCATTCCTGAATGTCAGGAGCATGCTGAAAGAGGGCAACAAGTTCTGGATATTTGGAGATAAAGGACTTTATTTTTTTGATGAAAAAAATCGTATTGGAAGAACGTTCACAGTTGAGGATGGGCTGCCTACAAATGAATTCACCTCATCAGCAGTTGTCGTCGATGATAATCAACGATGCATCGCGGGAACGCCTAACGGTCTTGTGTCTTTTTTCCCGGGTCAACTGCGGGATTCGATCTATCCACCCTTGCCACAGCTGACAGGCATTTACATCAATGACATTTTACAAAACTCAGGTCCAGGTTCCAACGAAATAAAAAACCTCGACCTGTCTTTCAAAAGAAATACTTTCTCATTTGATTTTTCTTCCATTGCTTTTCAACATGCATCAGATTGCCAATTTGAATATAAATTGGAAGGCTATGATGGTGGCTGGATCAAGGCCGGGATCGCTCATTATACGCGATACAGCAAAATACCGCCCGGTAGTTATACTTTTCATCTTCGGGTAATCGATGCGTGGGGAAGAGTTAGCCCATTTGATAAGGCGCTCAAGATAGAAATATCGAGGGCCTTTTGGCAAACGAATATTTTTAGAGCCGGCATTGTTTTCCTGCTATTAATTCTTGGTTGGTTGCTCTCAAGATGGTACTTCACTTATAAGATCGCGAAACAAAAAAAGGAATTCGAACGGCAACAGCTCATTGAAAAAGAAAGAACCAGGATCGCAACCGACATGCATGATGACCTGGGTGCCGGTCTTTCGAGGATAAAGTTTTTAAGCCAGTCGATCCTTAATAAAACGGAAAACAATAAGGCGATAAGAAGCGAGGTAGAAAAGATCACTTCTTTTTCCGATGAAATGTCGGAGAAGATGGGAGAGATAGTATGGGCATTGAATGAAAAAAACGATACTCTCGCCGACCTGGTCGCCTATACACGTTCCTATGCAGTGGAATATTTAGCGAATCATAACATAGAATGTGAAGCAAATACTCCTTTGCACCTGCCGGGGACATTTATTACAGGCGAAATGCGGCGGAATATTTTCTTATCAGTAAAGGAGTGCCTGCACAATATTGTGAAGCATGCGGGAGCAACAAAAGTTTGTTTGTCGGTACAGTTGGGCAAGATGATACAAATTATCATCCATGACAATGGCAAGGGTATTGACTGGAATAATCGCCGGGCTTTTAGCAACGGTCTTGAGAATATCAGCAAAAGAATGAAAGAAATAAATGGGGATGTACATTTTGCAAATGAGCAGGGGACAAAGGTGTCTCTTACTATTCCTTTATGACACGAATTTGGTTTCGTGTTATAAGTGTAGAATTATAACGTTCGTCATATTGTTCAAGAACGCCAGTGCCATTAACTTTAATTGTTTATGCCCATACGTGTTTCCATAGTCGAAGATCTTGCTGAAGTAAGGGAAGGTTTAGCAGACCTTGTAAGATCAGACAGAGAACTGTTAATGGTGGGCAGCTTTGACGATGCGGAATCTGCCGTTCACAAACTTCCCGATCTGCACGCAGACATTGTTGTGATGGATATAAATCTCCCGGGAATGAGCGGCATTGATTGTATCAGGATGGTGAAAGAAAAATGCCAGGGGACACAGTTCATGATGTTCACGGTTTATGAAAATGACGATAAGGTACTGCAGGCATTGCAGGCCGGAGCCACGGGTTATTTGCTTAAGAGAACAAAGCCGGAACAAATCGTTGAAAGTATAAAAGAGTTAAACCAGGGCGGCTCGCCGATGAGCAGCAACATTGCACGGAAGTTGCTCAATATCTTTGTCCACGAAAAAAAGGCAACGAAAAAAGAAGTCCTTTCTGACCGCGAAAATGAAGTGCTGCAGCTGCTTGCCGATGGCTTATTGTATAAAGAAATTGCGGATCGTCTCTACATTGGCCATGGAACTGTGCGGCAACACTTACATAACATTTACGAGAAGCTGCATGTACACAACCGCACGGAAGCTGTCAATAAATATTTCAACCGGGGTTGATCCCCTATGTCATTGTGAACCATACAAGGCATACCTGCCTACCAGACAGGCAGGCAAGACATTTGAGTTTTTCTTGGATGCCTTATACGTTTTACCTGTCCGGTAGAAACGTATGGTTAGTTTTATAACATTCGTTATATCAAATACTGATTTTTTTCCTATTGACCTCCGGTTTACAGTCTTCTACCTTCATTGAGATAATATTATTTCACCTTCTCTCGCAATTTTTAAAAAATTTCAGTGTATGAAAAAGATAATTCTTGTGTTGGGGTTGATGACTTCTTTTTCTATAGCAGAAGCCCAGCTATTAAAGAAAATAAAAGACAAGGTTGACAAGACAGTTGACAAAACAGTTGATGATGCAACGAAAGGAAAGAAAGGCGATCAGGGGAGTGAGGGTACAAACGACAATACAAGTGGCGGTGACAAGAGTGAGCCAGCCACTATGAAGACATATAGCAAATACGATTTTGTGCCGGGAGAAAGGATATTGGTATTTGAAGATTTCATGCAGGATGCGATTGGGGATTTTCCTGCAAAATGGAACACGAACGCCACCGGCGAAGTGGTAACAGTTGAGAACCTGCCCGGTCGCTGGCTTTCCATGGGGAAGGTTGGTTTTTTTATGCCTGAATTTATTGACTCATTGCCGGATGATTTTACACTGGAAATGGACATGCTGGTCGATCAGCACGTCCACTCCTGGGGAATAAACACAAATCTTGTAGAATTGCCGGACCGGAACAATTCTGACAATTTTAGATCAGCAAACAACCGCTTTACATTGACTATCATGCCCGGCTCTCCGGAATACAACAACAGCTCGTGTGGCTATAACCAGCGGAAAAACGGAGTAGGTCAGGCAGCGACCGCAGCTAAGATCACTCAGTTTGCCAATATTTCCAGGCCCGTGCACATCGCTTTCTGGAGACAAAAAGAACGGATGCGCGTTTATCTTAATGAAGAGAAAGTGTGGGACGTTCCAAAAGCAGTCTTATTGACAGCAAGATTGAATGCACTGATTTTTGAAATTGAGGCTATTGACAAATGGCACTTTTTGATAAGCAATATCCGTCTTGCGGTTGGTGCACCGGACACCCGTAAAAAAATACTTGAACAAAAGAAATGGGTCACGCACGGAATATTATTTGACGTGAACAGCGCCACCATTAAACCTGAGTCCTATGGCACATTGAAAGAGATGGCAGACGTGATGAAAGAATATGCTGATCTGAAAGTAAAAATTGTCGGTCATACTGATGCTGACGGAAGCGATGAGGCGAATCTCGATTTATCAAAGAAAAGGGCGGCTTCAGTAAAAGAATCACTTGCGAAAGAATTTGGGATCGATGAAGCCAGGATGGAAACTGATGGCAAAGGAGAAAGCGAGCCGATAGACAAGAATGATACACCGGCGGGGAAGGCCAATAACAGGAGAGTAGAATTCATCAAACTCTAAATAAGTCAGCATGCGAATCATAATTTTTTTATTGCTCCTTTTTTCTGTTAGCAAGAGCGCTCTTACACAAATTACTCCGGCTGATAAAACAGTAAAGCCGCCGGCAAAAACGGAAATGCCGTCGAAAACGGAAATTCAATCGCAGATGACAGAGGCGACCAACGAAATAAAAAAAGAGATCGCTGATATCGAAAAACAAATTGCGTCTTCAACAGATCCGGACGAGATAAAAGGATTAAAAGAACAATCTGCAATGCTTAAAAAGCAGCTCTCTATGATGGAAGGTTTAAATAGGAATATGGCGGGTATGTCAGATAAGGTCTATAAAGAGGCCGCAAATCAAGAAAGCGCTCCAGCCGCACCTAAACGTGATGCAACGAGGATCAGCATGATTCCCAAAAAAACACTCAGTGATGCAGAACTTCTGTTATTCTTAAGAAATACTACCAGCGGTGTAGAAAAATTGATTCCTGCGGCAGAGCGAACTGAGGCTTTGAATATCTATAACCAAACAAAAGCACAATATAAATCTGTCGCAATCGTGGCCAATGCGGCCAATGGCTGCTGGATGATCGGACATTGGGAAAAAGCTTTGTTCATCATGGGCAAAGCTTGTATGGATGACATAACAGATGCAGACAATCTGAATAATTATGCAGCATTCCTGGTGATGACGGGTGGTGAACAGGCAGCTATACCAATTCTCCAATACCTGGATCAAAAATATCCCGGCAATAGCACGATACTAAACAATCTTGGACAGGCCTGGTTTGGTTTGGGTGAAGTGGAGAAAGCAAAAAAATATCTCGATACAGCCACCATTCTTTATCCGAATCATTCAACGGCCAATTCCACGTTATCAGGAATTGCCGTTGCGAATCACGATCCTCAAAAAGCTATCTCCTATTTAAAAGCCTCGCTGAAAGAGAACTATGACCCCGAGAAAGAAGCTGAGCTTAGGAAATTAGGCTACGAGATCAAATTTGCAGATATGCCTCCGCTTAATTATCCGATGAAGAACGATCCTCTGGGGTTGATACCGTTGATAACCTCCTGGAACCCTGATAAAATTCAATCAAGCATTTCAGATGGAGGAACCGCTTTTTCCATGCAACGGTATCTGAACGGTATTGAAAACTTTAAAAATGAACTCAACCAGGAAAATGCCGATCTTACCAAGAGCTTAGAGCAAAGAGGAAAAAAAATATCGTTAGATAGTGCTTATCGCCAGGATTTTCTTGAACCTTATAACTGCCCCGCTTACCTGCTTGCTGGCAGATCACTTCAACTTTATTGCTTCGAGAAAGCTGGCGTTTGCTTTAAACCTTCGCAATTTTCTCCTCCATTTTTCACAGCTTTATGGATGCCCTTACAAAAGCCAAAACCTGATCTCGATGAGATGTTGTCCGTAACACAAATTATCCGCGATTGTGATAACCTCTGGTTCCAGGAAGTATTAAAACCAGTGGAAGTGCTTGCGCGGGAGATGCCTGCCAATGCCGGTTATAACTGTGCAGACTATGATGCAAAAATGGATGCATACCTGGCAAAGAGAAAAGAGATATACAGTAGAGGTGTGAAATTGATCCAGAATGAATTTATCAAGAACTCTCACCAATTAACTACGTATATCAAATACAAATTGTATAGCACGCTTGATGAGCCTCCACATAATATGGACGACTTGAGCGAGGCACTGATCTCCGACGTTGAGGCCAGGATTGGAAGACGACGTGTGCGTAATGCAGACTATGATGAGATCTTGTCACTGATAGAACAGGCAAAAACATACGAGGGTCGCTACAAAAGTAACTGTGGTGATCCCATTCCCGATCCGTCACAGCCAGGGGATGACCTGGCTCGTCTTAAAGTGACAACTCTTGAGTGTGAATACATAAAGCACGTAATTACGCCGGTAAGATATGAGTTCAAACTGGAGTGCAACATCATCAAAGAAAAAACTGATCCAAAACTCAAGAAACGAAAGCCAAATGTTTCGAAGGGAGATGCAAATATCGCTCGCCGAAGAAATGCGAGCGGGGGACCTGTACAACATCCGAGGGGACCAAACAGTAGTTTTTTTGAAAATGAACAAGCAGAGGCAAACGCCGTAAAAGCGCCGCTCAATTCTGAAGATAAGGACATTTCACAGTTCAGTCTTGAATATAACAAATGGGGGAATCTTGTTGGAATCAATTTCCAGTTGAATGAAGACGGGTCCACTCTTAAAGATCCGGATTCAATCGAATCAGATGTGGACAGTCGCTGGAGCTGGAATGCGATCGCCTCTGGTAAAAAAGGATATCTGAACAAACTGCTTATTAAATGAAAAAGCAAGTTATCGCTATTGTCTTCATTCTTTTCAACTGCACATTAGCATGGAGCCAGGATTATTGGATGAAAACAACAACTCCCTGCGACAAAGCGCTGCTGCTAAAAACACCCGGTGAATGGATGAAACCGGGACATGGATATCATGCTACTGTTTCCAAACTACAACTGCAGGAAGTTGAGAATCGCCTTAAGCTGATACATCAGTTTGTGTATAATATCTATCCTTCACCCATGGCATTTGATGCAGTATGGGGTTATTTCACAAGCGATGAAAAGTTCGCTACTCAGATTAAAATTGAGACTACTCAAGATCGTTTCAGAAATTCTTTTGTAAATGGAATCCCAACCATTTTATACAGTTACCACGCAAAATTTTGTGCCTATCACTGTGGCCGCGAAGCCTATGAGATAATGAGGGGGCGGGGATGTGAATCGGGGACGAACGTAACCGTTGTCATGAATAGCCTCGAAGGCTTCTTTTCACGCTTATTGATCGACGATGATTATATGGATATCATGAGAATCGACGGCAGACCAATAAGAATGATGCCGGTGCTCAAAGGGAAGTGGAAAGGGTATGATCTTTATTCCCCCGAAAGCGGTAGTGGTTTAAATATGGTTTTGCTTCACCGCGATGGTGTTTTGCCCTATATCCCCATTACCAGGAAACAATACCTCGACAGAAGCATTGAATGGCTGCAACAATTTTTTGATAAAGGCCTGAAAGCAGCAGAAAACCCGGAAGGACTGGCTGTTTTGATGGATAAAAAAGAAAGGGATGAGCAGGTAAAGAAGTATAAGAAAATCAGAGACGATGTTTTGAAATATTACCGGGATGAACTTGATGGCACTATAAAAGCCGGTTTGCTCGATTCTCCTGCAGTTATATGGGGCGGGATGATGGCCCATTTGTATACACAGTATCCCGTTTTTACTACCCAGGCTGACGGCGGCAGGCTGCTGGTAACAGAAAACCCTGATTACCTAAAGAAGGATTTAGCCAAATATATTCCACAAGTAATTGTTTACAGTATGAGCAACTCAGAAGATGGTCCAGACCCGGCATTGAATCCTTATCATCTATATTATAAGGATTTCCCTATTGAAAAATTACAGGCTATGATCGATAAATGAATTTTATGAAAAAACAAGTTGTCATCCTGCTTCTCTTCTCAATTCAACTGTGTGCGCAGAATAAAGACCCGAATCCTCATTTTCCCAAACAAAAAATTTCAGATCCCTGTAACCAGGATTTTTTAGATAACTATAAGGGAAAATGGCTGATACCCAACAAAACATTATTCAATGCTCCAAGCAGTAATTATTCCCAGGCTGCAATGCAGCGAGTAAATCAAGTCCACGAATTAGTTAAACAAGTTTATCCGCAGCCCATGGGCTCCGATGGATACTGGACCGGAGCCTATAGAAAAACTGATTTTGGACATAAGATCAAATATGTCACAAACAATAACAGATCCCAAATGGAATACATTTCACGAAACCAGGTTGAAGGATGGGCATATGTTATGGGGCTTTCTGCGTGGATTTGTGGTGAGGATGCAAACGAAATGTGGAACGGGTACCCGGATGCTGGTGGCGGAAATGGAATAATAGTCGAAGCAAATAATCTTCAAATACTAAATGGGGAGTTCATGGATGATGATGGATGGACAATAGATGGCCAGCCCATCAAGCGAAAAATGCCCGTAATTGGAAAATGGAAAGGTTATGATATGATGGCCATCAACGGCGGTGATTTAGCAAACTCTAATGGCAATTGCTATGTTTTGATAAGCCGGGACGGAATGCTTCCCTACATCCCCGTTACAAGAAAACAATATCTCGATCGCGCGATTGTTTATGCCACTAAATTTTATGACAAGGCGATCGGTGTTACTGAACAGATCCCTGACAAAGCAGAAAGAGATGAAACGAAGAAGAGATATTTAAAATCGAAAAATGATGCAATAAAAAAATTGCAGGATGAATTGGAAAAAACAACAAAGGATGCTTTGTTGGATGCTCCTGCTATTGTAGGAGCAGATCCGCTTGGAATGGACGAAGGCCCCCTATTTTTACCGGAATCAAAAGGTGGCATTATGTTGACTATAGAAAATGCTAAATACTTCCGAAAAGATTTGCCTTCTTACGTTCCTCAATTTTTTGTTCTTTCATGGGTTTCGGGTTCGTGCAAATGGAAATGGTGCTCTGACTTCAGAAAAGCGATAGAAGACAATTTCCCAATTGAAAAATTGCAGGCGATGATCGATAAATAAAGCAGAAAGACTGATGAAGCCGAATTTCCAAAATATAATATTGCTCTCTATCACTACCATATTGTCGCACGAGTCATTTGCTCAGTCGGCAACCATCACCTCGGAAAAATTTGGAAAGTTAAATTATAGTGTTCCGCCAGGATGGAAGCTTACTAAATACCAGAATGGTACACGAATAAGTCCAGCGGACCTCCCCACGGGAGAATATCTCGCGATCCAGGTGATGAAGCCGGTAGATTTCGCAGGTACTATAGAGCAAGCACTTGAAAAAGGTTATGATCAAACATGTGCCGCGTTGCAGGTAACAAAAATGCATGATGTGAATGGAGGAAATTATACGGCCCGAGAAGCTAAGAAATCTTTCAGAGGCTGGGAATATATTCGTTGTTCCGGTGGTATCCTGGTCAATAACGGAACAGCCTATCCGGATGAGTATGGCCTCGATCTGTTTGTGATAAAACTAAACAACCGTTTCGAAAGAATAGCGACTATTAAATCAAGAAACACTTGCGGCCTTTCAAGATATTATCCTTCTGACCGCCTCAAGTATATAAATGCGATTGAAGAGTTTTTGTTCTCGGTGAAGTTCGATGATTGGCAGGAACCGAAAATAATGAATGGCACTCTTAAAGGCAACGTGTTTACAGGTGTGTGGCAAGGTCTTTCTATGTCGATAGGTCTTACAAAGCCAGGAGCAGAACTTGGGGCTGAGTTAAAGGTGAAACAACTCATTTTATTTTCAAATGGGCAGGCTTACTTCGGAAAAAATTTTCCACTTGAAGGGCTTGACGGAATAACCACTTTAATAGAGGCAGAAAACAATCCGCGCGATTGGGGCTCTTATAGCCTCAATAGTGGAAGAGGCCTTTTAAAATTGCCTTATGGCGAGTTCCCGATGCGTGTAGAAAATGACAAGCTGGTCATCACCACTAATAAAACAGAACATGGCTTCATAAGACTCAATGACGTTGAGTATGTAAAATTCAGTGGAACCTATGTCATGGATGAATGGAAAGGAATGATCCCAAGCGTCACTTTCACGCAAGACGGAAAATTTACTGACAATGGAGCGATCAGGGTTCTTTGCCATGAATATGTTGACTGTCTTAATCCAGCTCTTGCACCAGGGTCAGGAATCTATGAACTAAAAAATCACTCGATAATTTTTAGCTACACTGATGGCAGGAAGATAAAGATCGCGTTTACGGAAGCAGGCTTTGATAAGAACAATGCAGACCCTTCATCAATACTCGTTGTTGGCTTCAATAACGATGTATTAAAGAGGCAAGAAAAATGATCAGCTGTAAGAAAGTTTTCGCTTGAACAAATAAAACAACGCTCGACAAAAAAATCATTTGCAATGAATAAATACCAGATGCACGCGGCAGTATCTATTGCACTCCTGATTCTTTTAACAGGGTTTAATAAGAGTACGCACCATCAAACCTCTATTTCAAAGAAATCCGTGAACACAAATAGTGGTGTTACTTCCCTTATGGCGCTACCTGAAATAATTCTTTCAGATGTAACGGTGATTCAGGGCGATAAAGGGCAAACACCTGCTGAGATTATGGTTTGCCTGTCACGGGCGTCATCGGAGCCAGTGACTGTAGAATACAGCACTAAGAACGGCACTGCCGTCGCAGGTACGGATTATGTTGAAACAAGCGGGTCAATCAAATTTGAGCCGGGTGAAATAGCGAAGTGGATTACCGTGCAAATCATCGGCGAGGTGGCTGCAGATCCGGACGAAAATGCGCCTGCTGTGGATGAGGAAGACATACACGTTCTTTTTAAGAATGTAATAAATGCAATTATTCAGAAAAAAACGGAAATAATTATTACCATCATCAAAAATATTTCGCGTAATCCCAAATTCATTAAGGGCGTTACATCTGCTTACCAGGTATCGTTTGACTACCATGGTTATACAACACTGGGCCCCACTCTTGCGGATTGCCATGTTCGCCGCGACGGCCGCGTTTATCTCAGTGGAGTTCTCGAGGGTCTCGAAAACGTTAGCGATACGGATGACGTTTTTTATACCGGCAACCTCTGGCTGAATATTAATATGGATATATGTAGCATAGAACGTGATGACAACAAAGACCCTCCGGATCGGTTTTGCTATATGTCTGTGGCCGGCATAGGATATGTTAGTACTGAGTTGCAAGTTGATGTTGTGGACGGCTATGCTTACATCAAATTTGACTGCGATACAACTAAATTTTATCGGAACGTTGTCGGTGATTGTTATTCACAGCTGGGAGGAGAATATCAAAATGTGCCTGATAATAGTATTGCTTCTATTTTTAACGGCTTGAAATTAGAGATGCTTGTCAGTAAACCCGGCTTTCCACTTAAAACTCTTCGCAAAGGAGTATATTCCTCTACAGACTCAGAAGGGAATGTGACTACTGTAACTGTGGCGCGGAAAATACGGTGACTGGACTGCGACGTGCCTGCAGGGCTATTGAATAACTCGAACTAGTTAAATGCCACTGAGGCTCTGAAGCCACAGAAAGTGTTCTGTGGTTCTGTGACTCTGTGGCAATATGAACCATGACTTTTGGAATTGTCAGCAGGAGATGCGTATACATTCTCGCATGATATTATGCGTCTCGAAATAACAAGGGTGGTAAAAAAACAACGACCAAAATTTCCTATTGATCCCTATAAATCCAATTAAATCGTGGTCTATCATTGCACCACCAGCCTGAAACCATTTCCATGAATATTCACGATCTCGATCTTATCATCATCTTTTAAGTATTTGCGCAGTTTGGCAATGTACACGTCCATACTGCGGCCATTGAAGTAAGTGTCACTTCCCCAGATCTTTTTTAATGCGGCTTCTCTTGGTAGCAGGTCATTCATATGCTCAGCCAGCATTTTTAGTAACTCATTTTCCTTGGGAGAAAGTGTTTGAGTGATGCCATCGTGCGCCAATTGACGAAGCTTTGGGTTGAAATGATAACTAGCCAGGTCAAATTCCCTGTTCTCAGCTTCTTTGTTCAATTCCTCATTGCGTTTTAAGATCGCCTTTATTTTTAACAACAGAACTTCACTGTCGAAGGGTTTTGTAATGTAGTCATCGGCACCTAGTTTATAGCCCTGGATAATGTCATCCTTCATGGTTTTTGCACTCAGAAAGAACAAAGGAATATCGGGATCCACATCGCGGATCTCTTCTGCCAGTGTAAAGCCATCCATATTGGGCATCATGACATCGAGGAGGCAGAGGTCGAATTTTTCCCGTTGGAAGGCAGCCAGCCCCAGGCGGCCATCTCTTTCCAGGGTTACATCATAATCATTCAATTCAAGGTAATTCTTCAGCACACTTCCTAAGTTTGGATCATCTTCGCACAACAAAATTTTTGGTTTCTTTCCGTCCATGAGTTTGTATTTAAAAGTTCAAGTTTTCGATTCCTTTGTTTTACAAATAAAGTTAAGGAAATTAAAAGCCACGAAGTTTGCCGTTCATTTTTTTGTTAAAACGTGTAAATTACCTATCGGGACTCCTGCTAACTTTGTGGTTTAACTCAAACATCAAACCAATATGCACGTAACTCAGGACAACAGGCTGAAGAAATTAATTGTCATTGGCGACAGGGTACTGATAAAGCTTACAAAACCGGACGAGCGTACGGCCAGTGGACTGTATTTACCACCCGGAGTACAGGAAAAAGAAAAAGTACAGCAGGGATACATCATCAAGACCGGGCCCGGGTATGCCATTCCCATGCCGCCGGAAGATGAATCATGGAAACAGGACGAAGACAAAATAAAGTACGTGCCTTTGCAGGCGAAAGAAGGCGATCTTGCAATCTTTCTCCTCAGCGGAGCCACCGAGATCTTCTACCAGGATGAAAAATATTTTATCGTTCCGCAAAGTGCTATTCTCATGCTTGAAAGGGAAGAAGATCTTTGAACCCAATTCTTCTTAGAACCATTAATCCATTTCTCTTAAAACTTTTTTATGGTAACCAAAGATGAGTTTTTACAGAAAATAAAAGACGGATATTCTTTCAAAGGCGATTCAGTGCAAATTGGAACCGGCATGTTGAATGGCGAAGTAATACCGGGTGCAAACGTTATTCTTCCGTTGAAGACCATGAACCGGCACGGGTTGATTGCCGGTGCCACCGGCACAGGAAAAACAAAAACCCTGCAATTGATCAGCGAATATCTTAGCGACAACAACGTTCCTGTGCTGTTGATGGATATAAAAGGAGATCTGAGTGGCATTGCTGCGGCTGGTGTCGCGAATGACAAGACGACTGAACGTTGCCAGAAATTAAATATTCAATACAAACCTGTTTCCTTTCCTGTCGACCTGCTTACACTTAGTAATCAAAAGGGTGTTCGCCTTCGCGCAACAGTCAGTGAGTTTGGTCCTGTGTTGCTTTCAAAAATTCTCGACCTGAATGATACGCAGGAAAGTTTCGTGGCGCTTATTTTTAAATATTGTGATGATAATAAGCTCCCATTACTCGATCTGAAAGATTTTATCAAAGTGCTTCAATTTGTCAGCAATGAAGGGAAGACTGAGATTGAAAAAAATTATGGAAAAATTGTCACTACTTCTACGGGTACGATCTTGCGTAAAGTGATTGAATTGCAACAGCAGGGCGCCGATGTTTTCTTTGGTGAAAAAAGTTTTGAAGTGGACGATCTTATGAAGATCAACGACGATGGCCGGGGAATGATTTCGATTCTTCGTGTCACCGATTTGCAGGATAAACCAAAGCTGTTCTCGACATTTATGTTGCAAATGCTGGCTGAGCTATATGCTTCCTCGCCTGAGGAAGGAGACCTTGATAAACCAAAGCTGGTTATATTTATTGATGAGGCGCATCTTATTTTTAATGAAGCCAGCACTGCGTTGCTTCAGCAAATTGAAACCATTGTCAAACTGATCCGCTCAAAAGGCATCGGTGTTTTTTTCTGTACGCAAAATCCGATGGATGTCCCGGCTTCTGTGCTTGCTCAGTTGGGTTTAAAAGTTCAACATGCACTAAGAGCCTTTACAGCAGCCGACAGGAAAACAATAAAACGAACCGCAGAGAATTATCCGGAGACAGAATTTTATAAAACGGAAGATATTATCACGCAACTTGGCATCGGGGAAGCATTGATCACGATGCTGAATGAAAAAGGGATACCCACGCCATTGGTTCACACAATGTTGTTTCCGCCGCGGAGCCGCATGGACATTTTAACTGAGAGCGAGATCGATAACATTGTTGCTCATTCTAAATTGGTGGCTAAGTACAACCAGGCGATCGACAGTGTAAGTGCATATGAAATTCTTACCGGTAAATTGGAACAAGCTACTCAGCAATCAGAACAACAAAAACAGGTGCAACAGCAACAAAAGACAGCGGGGAGAACAGCGAAAAAAGATGATAGCATTTTTGATAGCCCCGCGGTAAGACAAATAGAGAGAACGGCTGCTTCGGTTCTTACAAGAAGTTTATTAGGGGTATTGGGATTAGGTGGCCGGCGCCGGAAAAGTATATTTTGATAAACGACAGAATATTTTCTTTTAACATGCTTACGATATGAAACGAACCCGCAGTGCTGGCATTGGCATGTATGTACCAAAAAATGTGGTCAGCAATAATGATCTTACGCAGGTAATGGATACCAGCGATGAATGGATACAGGAGCGGACAGGTATTAAGGAGCGCAGGTTTGCCACACGCTACGAAGACACCACTACGACGATGGGTGTTGAAGCGGCAAAGATCGCGATGCAACGAGCAGGCGTAACGACAAATGACATTGACTTCATCATCTTCGCCACGCTTACTCCTGATTATTATTTCCCCGGTTGTGGTGTGCTCGCGCAGCGTGCGTTGGGTATATCAGAGATCGGTGCACTGGACATACGTGATCAATGCAGCGGTTTTATTTATGCATTAAGTGTGGCCGATCAGTTCATCAAAACCGGGATGTATAAAAATATTTTACTTATCGCTTCGGAAACTCATTCCTATGGACTTGATTTTTCAACAAGGGGAAGAAATGTATCAGTGATCTTTGGTGATGGCGCCGGTGCTGTTGTGCTGCAACCGACGGATGGTGATCGTGGAATACTGAGTACGCACTTGCACAGTGATGGACATGAAGCCGAATTACTTTCTATGATAAATCCCGGTTTTCATGCCGGTAAGTTTGTGCCAGAGAAAAAATTATCAGAACCACATCAACCTTATGGTGGTTTGTTCATTACAAAAGAGCTGATCGAGAAAGATGATATCTATCCTTATATGGATGGCCCCGCAGTTTTCAAAAAAGCAGTTGTAAAATTTCCTGAAGTGATCGTTGAGGCATTGACGGTAAATGGCTATCAACCTGCAGATCTTAATTTACTGGTTCCTCACCAGGCCAACCTGCGTATCAGTCAAATGGTACAGCATAAATTAAAGTTGCGTGATGACCAGGTGTACAACAACATTCAGAAATACGGAAACACAACAGCCGCTTCAGTGCCTATTGCTTTATGCGAAGCCTGGGAAAATGGGAAAGTAAAAGAGAATGATTTGATCTGCCTGGCTGCGTTTGGCAGCGGCTTTACATGGGCGAGTGCGTTGTTGAGGTGGTGATTGCATCCATCTATGGAGCTTGGTAAGCAGGAAAAAAGAACTCCGTTTGTGTGCCACACCACTTGCCATCTACAAAACCTCAAAAATCTGGATATTATTCCCACAGGTATCGTTAAAAACGGCAAGCTTTGTTGGGCCCATTTCGGTTGGTTTCATGCTGAATGTTACACCGAGATTTGTCAGCCGCTCATACTCTTTATCGACATTATCAACATTAAATGCAGTCCATGGGATGCCAGCATTGAATAGTTCTTTTTGAAAAACCTTTGCTGGTTCGAATGAGATTGGCTCCAGGACCAACTCTGCGCCATCGCGTTCGTCTTTGGAAACTACCGTGAGCCATTTGTGTTTGCCCATGGGAACTTCAGTTTTCTTTACAAATCCTAAGACATCAGTATAAAATTTCAACGCCTTGTCCTGGTCGTCAACCAAAACGCTTACAAGTTTAATTTTCATTTTAAAGGAATTTTGTTGTTTGCTAATGTAAAGGTGACTGCTGGAGTAAAAGAAGACCTCTTCAAAATTGCTTTTTTGTTGCACTTCTTTGGAACTCCAGCGGCGTTCGTCCGGCTATCTTTTTAAAGAGTCCCGAAAAAGAAGTGGGACTGTCGAATCCGATATGATAACAAACTGTAGCGACGGGAAGGTTTGTTTGTAAAAGCTCTTTGGCCCTTTTAATCCGAAGAAAGGTCAGATGTTGATAGGGAGTTAGCCCATATAACTTTTTGAAAGAACGAAGTAAATGAAATTTTGAGATACAGGCCTCTTTACAGATTGTATCGAGAGTGAGAGGCTCATCAAAATTTTGATCGATAAAATATTTCGCCTGGATCACTCTTTTGACAAGGTAAGTGTTTGCATACAGTTCTGCTGAAAGTGATTCTACTTGTTTGCTATAATATGTCAACTTAATATTTTCTGTTAGGCTATAAATTCGTGAACTTTTTCTAACCTACTCACAACTCACCATTCACAACTGACCTAATTATGCACTATCAATTTTTCCCGATACACGGCCGACGCCGTTCGTATCTCGACAATATACATTCCACCGGGGAAAGATTGCGTAGGAATTTGGACGATGGCTTTGGAACTTGCGTCAGCAACTTTCAGGATGGCCTGTCCAAGGATATTGTACACATTTATGTATTTTATTGTATCGGTGCCGCGTGCAATGTTTACATAACTGTTCGCCGGATTTGGAAACATTAATGGTGCTTTTTCATTGGTAACCCTTACTGCTACAATCGGCGAGTAAGTGATCGAACCATCCAGGCCAACAATCTTAAGACGGTAATAATTCATTCCCTGGTAAGGAGTGAAGTCAGTTGCATCATAGTTTTGAGTAAACTCTCCATTGTTCATTGCATGAACTGTATCAATCGACCGATAGTACATGTTGTCCTTTGTTCTCTCTACAACGAAATAGTTTGTCTTTGTTTCCCGTGTTGTTATCCAGTCCAATGCCACGGTGTGATCTAATGACAGGCTCCCTGTAAAGCTTATTAATTTCGATTCAGATATCCCACCTGTATTAAAGTTATCCACGTGCGCTGTCGAAAGCGTGCTATTATCATGACTGGTTACTGCAAGCCCTGCATACACAGGTAAACCATTTCCAAAATTTGCATTCACTGAGGAGCCAATCTGCTTCCACGTAAATCCATCAAGAGACCTATACGCAGTATAAGTTAAACCAGTAATGATCAGTTTTAACCAATAGGGAGCTTTTGCGCCGAGTTGCGTTTGGATCTTGGTGGGGCCGTCAGTTGCAGACCTGGTTTGAAAAAAGACACCGCCGCTACTTGTCAAACATACAAATGCATATTTTGCGCCCTCAGCGAGTGATTCGCGGATCATGATCCCGCATTTGTTATTGGCATTTACATTGTCTATGTCGGCAACACGAGCTATTATTTCTCCATCCCCAACAACAGTTTTGTATGCAAGACGAAAGGCATCCCGGTTGCCACCAATATCATCCCCGGAACCCTTTAGTTCAAACGTTGCGGTTGGACTATTATAACATGCAGAACCCGCAATGCCAGTATTTCCCACATCCTGTGTTGACCAGCGGGTAGGTAATGGGTCACAGTTAATGTTGCATGCTAATGTTGTAAAACCTGCTGATGCAGAGTAATTGCTTGTATCGGTGGCAGAGCACAATGCCTGCACCCGGAACAAGTAAGGTGTATTGCAGGAAAGAGCATTTAGTATAATGTTGTTGGACGTTGCCCCGGCCTCTGTCCACTTGGTAGCAGCAACCGTTTTATAGCTTACGAGATATTTTGGTGCTCCCGTAGCTGCCCAGTGTAATGTCGCAGTAGTTTGATATACGTCTGAAGAATACAAATTTGCAGGTGGTAAACAACTTGCAACGGCGCGTTTCCCGTATACTTCGAATTCCCATAATGAGTAGCCGTAAACGCTTCCGCGTTGAGTCCCAAAAATGCGAACATATCGCCCGCTTGCTTTTACCGGGATATAATTATCGGACGCCACATTGTTAGAAATAGAAAAGATATCCTTCCACGCCTTTGCATCATCGGATACTTGTATCTTAAAATTTCTCCCCAGGGCCGTCTCCCAGTGCAATACAATGCTGCACAGGTCGTACGTCGCGCCAAGGTCCACGTAAATAAATTGCGGATCGCTAAACTGGCTTGACCATCTCGTATTCAAATTTCCATCTGTTGCGAAAGCGGCGGCATAATCTGTTCCCTCATCTGATGATGTATAAACGGGCCGGTTCAAGGCAACATTTGGAGTGTTGCATGTATCGGCAATAGCACCGGTTAGTCCATAAACCACCAATTGATTTGAAAAAGTACCGAGATAAACTTTGCCATTTGCAATGGTTGGGCAATTAAACTTTGCATAGTAACCGGGATTGTCGTTTGGATAGATGGACGAATTCCAAAGCTCTTTTGTCACATCGGTTGCGTCGATCGCCCTTAACACACCCGGCCGCACTGATTGATTGGCGTCTCCGTTCGCTGCATAACTCGCCCATAAAATGCCAGTTGAATCTATTGACCCATTTGAAGACACAGAAAGCATAGCTCCATTATTGCCCGTGGGACCCTGCAATCCGCTCGTTTTTACATTATTCAGATCGAGCAAATTCGAGTTGGGGTCGTAAGGATAAGCACGCAACAGAGAATTTTCACTCCACGAGTAAATGTATTTTTTGCTTCCATTAAAATAACTCATGGCCGATCTCAAAAAGGAACTACTGCCAAGATTAATTGTCTGCGCCACATTATCTGTGACGGAGCTATAACCGCCCATATTGTCTTTGTTCAATAAATAGAGATGACCATCCTTTACCCCAACAATAGCCCGGTTGGTACCGGGGATAAGCATTAGTTGTGTTACACCAAAATCCAGATCGGCACCTTCAAGCGTTTCATAATTCTTGGGAGTGAAATAACTTTGAATTGTAAATCCACTGCCGGAAGGAAAAAGTTTTAAGGCACTTTCAGACCGGTTGCGCGGGTCAGCTGCATTTCCATTTTTCCCAACTGAACCATTGCCAACGGCGAGATAAATATTTCCATCACTGTCAGCGGAAGGGCCACCGCCGCTCATCCAGATACCACCATTATAGCCATCAGGGGTGGAGTTGTAAACATATTTTTGTTGAAGCGTTGTTTGATCATATCCCATCAGCCAGCCATGATAGGGTCCCCAGTCGCAATGTGATGCCCATGCTATGTAAACAACACCATTCAACAGCAATAAACCACTGCGTTGATTTTGACGAAGGCCATCAAAAGAGACGGAACCGCCCGAACTTCCATCACCTGTGCCACTGACTGTTGCTGCGATTAACACGGGACTGTTTGCTTTTTCTGCTCCCGTTCTAATATCAAGTGCATGTAGGTATTGGTGTGCATTCCTTACACCGCCGGCTGTATCAACGCTTCGTGCCACCACATACATCGTATGTGTTATAGAATCGATGACTGGCGTACCGACTATACCCATGTTGCCTGAAAAATCATTGTAAAAACCGCCGCAGGCCCCAGTTTCATCAGATTTGTTGATCACTCTTGAATGAGCCGCAGTTAAATTTACTTTCCAGTAAGCTGCAGTAACATTCGCGGAATCGGCATCAAAGGCGTACACACTGTTATTGACGGTGGCTACGAAAACAACATTTTTTATTCCAATACCTGGAATGGTGAGGTTGAGCTTTACCAATGGCTGCGCATAAATTTGATCATCGACGGGACGGACGAAGATTTTCCCAAAAGAACCGTTCTTGACATTATTTTTATTGAGAACAGTCTCATTCTCGTACCAACCAGTGCGATTCAAATCGTTATGCTGAGTGAGAACACTTTTTTGGGCATTGATTATAATGGTCATCAAGAGTGCCGGAATGAGCAGTGATTTCCTAGTCACGGAAGAGGTGTTCATGGGATGCAAAATATTGATTTAAGCCGAGCCCGCTGTTAAGTTAACTAATGAAAATTTACGAAGTAATAGTTACTACTGAGGGAGTTCCTGTCTAC
>Ga0207661_10000184_pt1 | contig 40443 bp, 53 predicted proteins | sample KBSC713LmetaG_FD_184337 | JGI IMG/M metagenome (GOLD analysis project Ga0207661, IMG submission 184337) | Corn rhizosphere microbial communities from Kellogg Biological Station, Michigan, USA - KBS C7.1-3L metaG (SPAdes) (version 2) | ecosystem: Host-associated > Plants > Roots > Rhizosphere ...
AACTCCAAGGATTCGGCACGAACGGCCGCAGGTATCAGTTCGGGGACTTCAGATCCAGCAGGCGGCACGGATGGCGATATCTACTTCAAGATTCTGCCGTAGGTGATTCATGACTGACTACACGCTGGGTATCGGCGGCGGGTCTACCATGATGATCCGCGACCTGGGCAGTGACGTCGAATTCTGGTTCATCACCGGACCGAGCACATGGAATAACGATCAATGGTGGTCATGGGCGGCAAACGGCACTAGTTCACGTCAGAAATTCGCTCTACTGAGGGGCGGAAACTGGCAGCACGTGGGCACGATCAATGTCGCCTACGATCAAGATATTCGGTACACGATGGAAGGTGCCGGACTTGGTTGGGCAACGACGGATTTCTGGCAGCACATCACTCGGTCGACTGTTCCTCAACCTCCTACTCTGCAAGTGGCTGAAGCCGTTTCCGACACCGAAATTCACGTGGTGTTTGTGGGTGGACCCGATGGTGGTTCGCCTATTCTGGAATGGCAAGTTGGTTTTGGTACATCCCTTACCATCGGCCCGGACGACTTCGAAGATGCTGGCTCAAGCGGAGATGAAGTATACGACGGTTTCAATCCGGGTCAACGCGTTTACGTGTGGGTTCGTGGTCGGAACGCCATCGGTTGGAGCGATTGGTCGAATCGCGGCGAGGCAGTTCTCTGGCAAGTCCCGCCACCCCCAAAGAATCCGACATTTCCGACTGTAACGCAGTCATCCTTCACGGTGAAATATAAGATCGCCGATCGTGCGGGAAATACGCCTACGCTCGAGCGTCAATTGGGATATGGCACAGATAGCTCTACTCCAACTGATTTTATGAGCGATATGAGCGGAACGTATACGGTTACGAATCTTTCTCCAGGCGTGACGTATTACGTCTGGAGCCGATACCGAAACTCATTGGGCTGGGGAGCCTGGTCGGCCCGTTCACAAGTGATATTGGTTGCGGGCGCGAGCGTTCTCGTTGGCGGAGTTTGGAAACGAGCTATTCCGTATGTGAATGTTGGCGGAGTCTGGAAATTGGCGGAACCATGGTTGAAGAGCGCGGGAACATGGAAGAGAACGTAAAAAATCGGTTCTGGGGCCTGCGCCCATGGAAACGTCACAGCATGATTCTCATGGTCGCTGGAATCTTGTATATCTTGATCGGCCTTTCATATGTTCTCGGAAGAGCAAATAAAGCACGAGACGACTCGCTTGTTGTGTTGCTCCAATTCATCCCTTTGAGTGCATGGGGTGTTGTGTTCATGCTTGTGGGCGTGGCCACATGTGTGTCATCACGGTGGCCGCCGTTCCACGAAACCTGGGGATACACAATTCTCACAGGATTGTCGTCCATGTGGATGGCTGCATATTTCACTGCTTTTCTGTTCTACCACTCACAAAGTCTGTCTGGCGCTATATTGTGGGGGCTTGTGGCCTTCATGTGGTGGGCGATCTCAGGCTTGTTGAACCCAGACAAGACGGGGGTGGTGAGTGGTGGACCAGATTAGTTGGTCGGGAATTATTGTCGCATTCATTGGTGTTGTGTCTGCATGGCTGTCGGCTCGTGCAGCACGAAACGCCGCAAAATATAGCGCCGATGCGAGTACAGCGAATGAGAAAGCGAAAGCCGAAACAGATGCGTACCAGCGCGCTCGCAAAATGGACATCGAAACCATCGAGCGTCAAGATCAGGAAATTCGTGAGTTGATCGAAGAAGTTGCATCACTGAGGGAAGAAAACAGAACCCTTCGTCAAAGGGTGTCAGTATTGGAAGGAAGACGAAGAAATGGGTGACACAGGTTTCACCATCAATTCCAAGGCGTACGATTTCCTCAAGTGGGTTGCACTCGTCGTCCTTCCCGCGCTCGCTGCTCTGATTCTGACACTCGGAATCACGCTCAACTGGAGCGAAGCGCAGGTGGTCGCTGGCGTTGTGACGGCAGTGGACACGTTCCTCGGCGCGATCCTGGGAAAGAGCGCCAGCAACTACCAGAGCAAGCAGAACATCGGTGATTTGGTGCTCTTGCAGGATCCCACGGGAGCACCGGTTGGTATGAAGATCGTGGGCAACAAGGAAAATCAGGTATTCAACGAAGGTGAGACGGTCAGCCTCACTGTCAAGAGGGAGCCTGCGCCATCGGCGTAATCGCAGAAAAAACACGGCTTATAGTGAGACCACTGAAAGGAAAAGCCGTGTTCAAACGACCGGAAGACCCCGTCAAGAAGGCCCTCGACAACGAGATCTTGAACTTGTTCGTGTATCTGGAGAACAGGCACGATTTCGACGAGGATCGTAACAACGCCACCGTTGCCGTGACCAAGCTGTACGAACTTCGCCAGAAGGATCGCATCAGCATGGACGCAGTGGTGACCGCCGCTACGCATCTCGCCGGACTCGTCTTCGTGCTCCAGCATGAGCGAGTTCACGTGGTCGCGTCGAAGGCCTTCGGACTGATCAAGCGAATCGTCTGACAAGCAATCCCGCACAAATCTCGAAGCCCAACCTGTGTAACCCGAAAGCACAGGTTGGGTTTTTCGAGCGTTTTACACGGCTTATATTTTTCGGATTCGCAAGTTTTACAAGGGCTATAATGAGACCGATACACTGTGAAAGGATGATCATGACTGCCGAGAAGAAGGCTGTTGCCAGCTGGGCCGTGAGCTTGGTCGTCTTCGCCACCACGAGTGTCGTCGCCACTGCCGCGACGAACCACGTGATGAAGAAGATGGCCCAGCGCCACGCCGGCAAGGAAGCCGCCGCCAACCTCTGCCTGAACGACTGACCTGTAACACGAATCGGATTCTGAGCCCTGAAACATGGGCTCAGAATTTTGGAAGGACCAATATGTGGAAGCAGCTTGTTCCGTTGATTGCCGCCGTATTCATCGGATATCTGTGCTGGATATACATCTCATGCCAGCTGCTCGACCACTGAAAGGACAATGCTATGGCTAGTTTGAATGACGTCATTAATGGCGTTATGAACGGTAAATCATACAGGCGAAGGGAAGAAGACGGCGGATTCCAGCAATTGGTGCCTCTTCTTCCCCTGGCTATGTGCGAAGTTCGTTACACGGTTGTTGACAGCCAAGGCGAATTTGCAGAATGGTCGATCATCGCTCTCGACATCTTGCTCGATCCACATTCAGGGATGAGCCCCGAGGGCTGGGAAGAGCTCAATCCGCAGGATTTACACGCGGTATAATGAGACCCTACGAAAGGAAAAGCCGTGTTCAAGAACAAGGCCTTCCAGGTGAAAATGGTAAACGACAACGGCGTTGCCGATGGCGAGGCGAAGGTCGTCCGAGTCATGGAGCCCACGGAGATCGCTGAGATCGCCAAGGACTTCGTGTCGAAGACGATCATCGTCGCCGGAGGCGTGATCGCCGCGAACCGCGTACTGAAGACCATCTGCGAAGTGACCGTCATCATTGCCAAGGCCAAAACCAAGTAGCACGCCTAGCGCCCGAACAGGGCGTTTAGGTTTTCGCAGGGTCATATTTCTACCCAATCGAGGAGTACCCATGTCACTCACGAAGCTGATCAAGTCCAACGTCTGGGTTGTCGGAGTCACCGGTATCGCGCTGCTGGGGTTGCTCTTCGCGACGTGGGTGATCCTCTCGCCCGTCGCCGCACCGAACACGCACGTCGAAACCACCACGTCCGTGATGCACGCGTCCATCTTGTCGAATCTGGACGGGGAATGGACAACGGCGAGCAACGGCGTCGTCATCGATGCGACCGTCCAGAACAACACGATCACGATCCAGCTGAAGTACAACGACACGACGGTGACCTACTGGAAGGGCACGTTCGTTTCGGACGCACATCCCGGTCAGCAGATCGCATCCATCAAGGACACCACGCAAGCGATTTTCAACGCATCGAGCTCCAAGATCTTCACGATCGGAGACGGTACGATCAGCTACGATATGTCAGCAATGGGTGTGACAAAGACGGCGGTGTTGTCCCGTGTCTAAACATAGTGCGAGAGGTGGCGCGATAGTACGAGTCAAAGCGTGGGTGGCAGTCGGCATTGCCATTGCCATCTCCGCGGAAATAGGCATGACTCTGGCATTCATTGCCCGCTTCTACGGCCATAGATAAAGAAGGCAGTACTCAATGAATCTGAAGCCGATTGTCAAGACCGCACAGAAGTTCGTGACGGACAATTCCCCCGGAATTCTGACTGGCCTGGCTATTGCTGGCACCGTAACAACTGCGGTTCTGGCCGCAAAGGCCACATGGGAGCTCGCAGAGCTTGTCAACAGTCACAATGCTGAGGCCGACATAAACGACCTCTACATGGCGCCGAAGAACAAACTGGAAATCGGCTGGAAGCTTTATATTCCGGCAGCTGTTGTGGGGGCGGCAACTGTTGGATGCGTCATCGGCGCGAATCAGATCAGCGCCCGACGTACGGCCGCCATCGCGGCGGCATTCAAGCTCTCCGAAGAGCTCGCAGCCGAATACAAGGATCGCGTCGTCAAGACTCTCGGCGCCCAGAAGGAAGAGAAAATGCGGGCCGAGTTGGCCAAGGATCGCATGGAGCGCACTCCTGGCGCTGAGACCGTGATCATCGTCGGTTCCGAGGTGTTGTTCTACGACGCTCTGTCGGGAAGATTCTTCAAGAACGAAATGACGAAGGTCGAAAGCGCCGTCAATGCGATCAACTACCAGATCAACAATTTCTACCACGCGTCACTGACGGACTTCTACGAGAAGATCGGTCTCTCGGGCACTCTCTTCTCGGACGAGGTCGGCTGGAACTCCGATGAGCTCCTAAGCGTGAACTACGCAGCAACACTGCTGGATGACGGTCGTCCGGCGATTTCGATCGAATTCCGTACCGTTCCCATTCGCGGCTACGACCGCTGCCACTGAGGAGAATCGTGTTCAAGAAGACCATCACGTTCAAGGACCTGAACGGGGATGTGAAGTCTCGGGACTTCTATTTCCACATGTCCCAGGCCGAGGTCCTCGACTTGGCCGCTCAGGGCGATGAGCTGACGGCGCGTCTCCAGCGCATCGTCGCCGAAAGGGACATGCGTGCGATCTTGCGTGAATTCCGCGAGATCATCAAGATGGCGTCCGGTGTCCGATCCGAGGACGGCGAGCGATTCATCAAGGACGAGCTTGCTCAGAGTCAGTTGCTTGACTCTCCTGCCTTCGACGTCCTGCTGCTGGAGCTCTGCATGGATTCTGGCGCCGCGTCGGAATTCGTGAACCAGCTCTTCCCCCAGGAGATGCGGGAAGAGATGCTGGCGAAGATCAAGACGCAGACCGGCGAGAACAAGGCCGTCGAGGCGAAGGTCGAGCTTCCTGAGGACGACAAGCGTCCGGCGTGGCTCAAGGAGGGTCGGGCACCGACTCAGGCCGAGATCAAGGGCGCCTCGCTCGAGGATCTCCAGCAGGCGTTCCTGCACTCCGGCAAGTAACACATAGAGAAAGTGGGGGATTCGCCAAGCGCTCGTTCGCTTACTCCCAGTGAGAAGAACGAGATGGTCTCCGCTTAGTCCAGAGGCGAATCTTAAACGACCGCTGAGGTCCCAACAGAACAGGTGCCCCTTCTTTCTCGCACGATTCGCAAGATTTACACGCAGTATAATGAGACCCCCCGTGAAAGGAAAGACTTCGTGAAGAAGATCGAAATCCTGAAGAAGGCCGTATCGCTGGTCGTGGGGATCGGAACTGCCAAGATCGTTCACGACTTCATCGAGCGCAATGTCGACACATCCACAGCATATCACAAGGTGACTGTGGGTGCTGCCAGCACTGTAATCGGTGGAGCGGTGAGCGACCTGACCAGGCAGTACACCGATAACCAGATCGACGAAATCGTCGCCTTCGTTCAGAAGATCAAGAATCGACAGAATCCCACTGACACTGAGGAATGAGACTGCGAGGCCGGAACACGGCCTCAAAGTTTTCGCAGAAAAGAGGGTCAATGCCCGACTTTCCGAGCAACTCCAAGTCCCAGCCGCCGAAGTCTGCTACAGACAAGGGTGTCGAGCAGGTTGTCACCAGTGAGGCAGCTTCGAGGAAGAAGTCGCTCGGTCGACGACTTCGAGACCTGTTCATCGGCGGTGACAGCAAGAGTGTGGTGAACTACGTCGTGATGGAAGTTCTCATTCCTCAGGCGAAGGACATGCTTGCCGAAGCCGCCAGCACGGGCTTTGAGCGACTGATCTACGGCGAGTCGCGTCCGCGCAGGCCGTACGGATCTCGCCCGAACGTCACCCCCGGTCCGACAAATTACACACGTTATGCTGACCGAGGAAACAACCCCATCGGTCGTCATGGTGTCGCGGAGCGTCAACCCAATGCAGCTCTCAGAACGCAGAATATCGACGACATTCTCCTGGCGACTCGCGTCGAGGCGGATGCAGTCGTGGATCGAATGTATGACATCTTGGATAACTACGAATCTGTCAGCGTGGCTGATCTCCACGGTCTTCTCGGATGGTCGTCCAATTACACGGATCAGAAGTGGGGATGGACTGATCTTCATGGTACAGTTGTTCGTCGAGTTCGTGAGGGTTATATTATCGATCTTCCCAAAACAACAGCGTTGGACTGAGGAGCCCGGCGGAAAGAAGAAGCCGCTTCTGTTCAGGGATCCGAAAGGCCGCATGATCGGCTGGGAAGTGTACGGCTGGAATTGTTTCTTCCTGACCATCGGCGTCAAATCACTGGAAATCCAGATCAACAAATGGAGGAAGACCTCATGAAGATCGTTCCGGACGCGGTGACCAACAGGTTTGGTCGCTCGCTTCTCCAGCTGCAGAAGACATCGCCGAGGGTCATGTTCTACGGCGGCATGGTGGGCGTGGTGGGCGCCACCGTCCTGGCGTGCCGAGCCACTCTGAAGCTGAGCGACACGCTCGCGGAAGCGGAGGAGATGAAGGACAAGGCGCACATGCTCCACGAGAACTACAAGCTGGCCGTCGAGCAGGGAATCGATGACTCGGACGGTTACGACGAGAAGAAGCGTGACAAGGACCTGATGGTCCTCCAGGTCAAGACGATCCTCAACGTCACCAAGCTGTACGCTCCCGCGGCCGGTCTGATGATGCTGTCAGTGGCTCTGCTGACCGGATCTCACGTCACGCTGAACCGTCGGAACGCGTCTCTGACCGCGGCGTACGCATCCGTCGATCAGGCCTTCACGAAGTACCGCGAGCGTGTCGTCGAGCAGCTGGGCGTCGATCGGGACCGCGAATTCCGGCATGGCGTCCGGGAGGACGAGGAGACGGTCGAGGGTAAGGAAGGCAAGATCAAGACCGTCATCAAGAAGCGTACTGCGATGGAGTCGCCGTCGATGTACGCGCGGTTCTTCGACCAGCTGTGCCCGGAATGGCAGAAGAACCCGGAGTACAACCGAGCGTTCCTCCAGTGTCAGCAGAACTTCGCGAACGACAAGCTGAGGATGCGCGGGCACTTGTTCCTGAACGAGGTGTACGACGCGCTCGGCCTGGAGCGCAGTCAGGCCGGTCAGGTCGTCGGCTGGGTGCTGAGCAAGGACGGCGACAACTACGTCGACTTCGGCATCTTCGACGACATCACGAACCCGAACGTGCGCGACTTCGTGAACGGGCTGTCCGACGCCATCCTCCTCGACTTCAACGTCGATGGCGTGATCTACGACAAGATCTGAAGGGGCACAGACGATGAAGCCCCTTTTGACTGTGACTGCTGTCAGCCTCATCTCGTTCAGCGCTGGCGCCGTCCTCGGCTACAAAATCGCGTACGATCGCCTCTCCGTCGACTTCGAGGAAAGGCTGTGTAGGGAAATCGACGCAGCGACCACGTACTACGAGAAGGTCGTTACCGACAAGCAGAAATTCGCCACTCCGCAGGAAGCAGCAGCGGCGCTGATTGGCGAGAATGTCGAGTCCGGCGAACAGCCCGAAGAGGATCCTGCCGAAAAGAGCGAACAGAGGACGGCGTACCACAAGATCGTCGCGTCCGAATACACACCCAGGCACGCTGGGCCGTTCGGCGAGACGCAGTTCTCCAGTACGGACGAAGCTCCGGAACCGATGTTCCCGCCCAATGACGTCGATCGTACGACGACCAATGTGTCCGACAGACCCCACGTCATTTCTCAGGAAGAGTTCATCGAGAACGTCAGCGGTTTCGTTCAAACCACGTTGACTTATTATCCGGTCGACATGGTAGTGGTCGACGAAACCGATACGCTTGTCGAGGACATCGAGAGCACTGTCGGGTATCAGAATCTCGATCGTTTTGGCGAAGGATCAAGCGACGACAATGTCGTGCACATTCGCAATCCTCGAATGGGACAGGAATTCGAGGTCGTGCGCCACGGGGGTTCGTACAAGCAGGAAGTTCTCGGAATTGAGGAGGACCAGCCACAGCCCCCCAGTGGCCGAGGTAGATAGTGACCCCCGGGACTCTTGACGACCAATACCTGCATTGGCTGTACAGCTTGGTAGCGGACGTCAAGACCCGTAAGGGCCCTGATACGTATTGGAACTTGTTCCGGGTGCTTTTCAAAACAGAGTTCACCTGGTTCGTTCCAAACGATGACAACAGAGCAGAAGATGGGCGCGAACTCCGCTTCGAATGGGCTGAGCTGGTGGATGTTCGCGTGGATCAAAACTGGGTGGAGCTCGGTTGTTCTTTCCTGGAGATGTTAATCGGACTGGCGCGTCGACTCGATTTCTTGACCGAGTACGACACGACATACTGGTTCTGGCATCTCATTGGAAACCTAGGGCTTCTGGGTCACAATGATCGTAGCAATTTCTTGGAAGAGGATGTAGAGGCTCGTACGTCCGCGGTGATGTGGCGGACGTACGATTGTGATGGAACTGGCGGCCTCTTCCCTCTTCGTTCCACTGACAAGGACCAACGTAAGGTCGAAATCTGGTACCAACTGAACGAATACTTGCTGCAAGATTCGTAAGGGGGTTGGATGGACTTCTATACGCCGCAAATAGAAGAGAAAAAAGACGGAGGTCTTATTCTCTCCCCCAACTTTGTGGTAGGAAAATCCCAGGATCTGATGGTGCGTGGTCATGCATTCTATGCGATCTGGGACGAAGAAGCGGGTTTGTGGTCGACGGACGAGTATGACGTCGCTCGTCTCGTCGACGCAGAACTGCAGAAGTACGCTGAGGAAAAAGCCCCCGGTGCATCTATTCTTACGATGCGCAACTTCAAGAGCAAATCGTGGATTGGATACAGACAGTTCGTCAACAACATCGGCGACAATTCTCGTCAGTTGGACGAACACCTCACTTTCGCCGATCAAGTAGTCAAGAGATCCGACCACGTCAGCAAGCGTCTACCGTATTCCCTGGCGCCAGGGGATCATTCGGCATGGGATGAATTGGTGGGCACACTCTACTCGGTGGAAGAGAGGAGGAAAATCGAATGGGCGATTGGCTCGATCGTCTCGGGGGATTCGAAGAAGATACAGAAGTTCTTCGTCTTCTATGGTATGCCTGGTACTGGCAAGAGTACTGTGATGTCGATAGTCGAGAAGCTGTTCGAGGGATACACAGCCACGTTCGAGGCGAAAGCACTCGGATCGAACAACGGAAGCTTCGCTACGGAAGCGTTTCGCTCAAATCCTTTGGTGGCGATTCAGCACGATGGGGATCTATCCCGGATCGAAGACAACACGAAACTGAACTCGATTGTCGCTCACGAGGAAATCCTCATGAACGAGAAGTACAAATCGAGTTACACTGGACGGGTCAATGCCCTGCTCTTCTTGGGCACGAACCAACCTGTGAAGATCTCCGACGCCAAATCCGGTATCATCCGTCGATTGGTCGACATCCATCCCACGGGCGTGTTGATTCCTCCGAATACGTACAATACTTTGCTGAGCCGTATCGATTTCGAACTGGGAGCTATAGCCCAACATTGCCTCGACGTCTACCGCCAATTTGGTAAGAACTACTACAATACGTACAAGCCTCTGCAGATGATGTACCAGACCGACATCATCTTCAATTTCGTCGAGGCGTATTATGAGATCTTCAAGTATAATCCCGGGGTCACGCTCAAGCAGGCCTACGAGATGTACAAAGAATACTGTAGTTCTACGGGCATCGAACGACCTATTCCGCAGTACAAGTTCCGAGAGGAACTGCGGAATTACTTCGATGACTTCAAGGACAGGACAGAGGTCGATGGACAGACTGTTCGCAATTACTTTTCGGGATTTAATGCGGCTGAATTTAAGACTACGACTCGCAGCGACACGGTTTTCTCGCTGGTCGTTGAGGACAAAGTATCGCTTCTGGACGATGAGCTCGCGGATCAGCCGGCGCAACTCTCGACTGCCGAAGGAATTCCATCGACTTCGTGGTCGAAAGTCACGACAACACTGAAGGATATCGACACACATAAGGAACATTACGTTCGTGTTCCTGAAAACCACATCGTGATTGATTTCGATTTGAAGGGAGACAATGGTGTCAAGGCACTCGCCCGCAATCTTGAAGCGGCATCAGCATGGCCGCCCACGTATGCCGAGCTCTCCAAGTCCAGTGAAGGTGTGCATCTCCATTATCTTTACGATGGCGATGTGTCTCAGCTCTCTCGTTTGTACTCCGAGGGGATTGAGGTCAAGGTATTCACTGGAAAGTCTGCACTACGGCGTCGCCTCACCAAGTGCAATACAGTTCCCATCGCCACCATCAGTAGTGGCCTTCCCCTCAAGGAGAAATCAACCGTGCTGGCCGCAGACACCATTCGCAGCGAGAAGGGTCTGCGCGACCTCATCGCACGCAACTTCCGAAAGGAAATCCATCCCGGTACGAAACCATCGATCGACTTCATCGCCAAGATTCTGGAAGACGCGTACGCTTCTGGACTCAACTACGACGTCACCGATCTCCGGCCCAAGATTGTGGCTTTCGCCAACAACAGTACGAATCACGCCCTTGCGTGCCTCAAGGTCGTACAGAGGATGCGTTTCTCCAGTGAGGCCGTACCTGGCGCCATCCCAGATCCTCGCTTGTCGCAGAACGCCGATGCGGATCAACCGATCGTCTTCTTCGACGTTGAGGTCTTTCCCAATCTCTTCGTGGTTTGCTGGAAATACCGCGGTTCCGACAACGTTGTGCGCATGATCAATCCTGCTCCGCAGGATATGGAAATGTTGCTCAAGCTCAAGCTGGTCGGATTCTTCAATCGCAGGTACGACAACCACATTTGCTACGCCCGCTATCTCGGTTTCGACAACGAGCAGCTGTACGACCTGAGTCAGCGCCTCATGCAGAACCGCAGTGGGGCGTCGTTCGCTGCCGCATACAGTCTGTCCTACGCTGATATCTGGGACTTCTCGAGCGAGAAGAAGTCTCTGAAGAAGTTCGAAATCGACCTCGGCCTCCCGCACATGGAGATGGATCACCCGTGGGATCAGCCGGTTCCGGAAGAGCTCTGGCCCAAGGTCGTGGAATACTGCGTCAACGATGTGAACGCCACCGAAGCCGTGTTCGAGGATCGTGAACAGGACTTCGTGGCCCGCCAGATCTTGGCGGAACTCAGCGGTCTGACGGTCAACGATCCTACCGCCAGTCACACTGCCAAGATCATCTTTGAAGGCGACAGGAATCCGCAAACATCATTCGTCTACACCGATCTATCCGAGGAGTTCCCCGGCTACGAGTATGATGCCGGCAAGAGCACCTACATGGGGGAAGAGGTCGGTGAAGGCGGATATGTCTACGCGGAACCCGGGATGTATGAGAATGTCGCGCTTCTCGATGTGGCATCGATGCATCCGACGTCCATCATCAAGATGAATATGTTCGGCGATCGATACACGAAAAACTACAAAGATCTGCTGGACGCTCGACTCGCGATAAAACATCGTGATTACACGACTGCCCGAACAATGCTCGACGGCAAACTGGCGCCGTATCTCGAGGATGAAAGCCAGGCGAAATCTCTGTCGTACGCGCTGAAGATTGTGATCAACATCGTGTACGGCTTGACCTCGGCGACGTTCGATTCTCCGTTCCGAGACAAGCGCAACAAGGACAACATTGCGGCCAAGCGTGGCGCCTTGTTCATGATCGAGCTCAAGCACGCCGTTCAGGAATTGGGCTACAAGGTCGTGCACATCAAGACCGACTCGATCAAGATCGCGAATGCCGACGAGGAGATCATCGACATGGTCTTCGCGTTCGGAGACAAATACGGATACACATTCGAGCACGAGAATACCTATCAGAAGTTCTGTCTCGTGAACGATGCCGTGTACATCGCCAAGTCGAAGGTGGGTGACGACGAGAAATGGACGGCGATCGGGGCGCAGTTCCGGGTCCCCTACGTCTTCAAGACGTTGTTCGATGGGGACCCGATCCTGCGGACCGACTTGGCAGAGACGAAGCAAGTCTCAAAGGGACACATGGTCCTCAAGTTCCCGTCCGGACCGCACTTTGTTGGGAGGACTGGACGCTTTGTACCTGTGACCGAAGCCTCGGGCGTGGGGGGATGTCTCCTTCGTGTCTATGAGGGCAAGGAATACGCCGTCGGAGGAACCAAGGGTTACTTCTGGGTCGAATCCGACATGGCAAATAACATGGGTCTCGATCTCGAGATCGACATGAGCTACTTCGAGAAGCTCGCGGAAGACGCCAAGGCCACGATCGAGAAGTTTGGGTCGTATGAGGAGTTCGTGGCGTGAGCGACCCACAAGACAAGCTCCCTGAGCGCAAAGATCCTGATCCTGCGCTTGGCAAGGCATTCGAGGATCTTCGCAGAATTATCGAAGAGGGTGAAAGCTAATGACCACACCTGACGACATCGCCAGTGCCAAGAAGTTGGCGGAAGAGTTGTGGCTGAACGCCACTAAGGACGACGGCGAGATTGTCGTTCGGGGGGAGGACTGAATGGACGAAGAGAAGATCACGATCGACGTCCCCGAAATTCCCGTTCTTCTGGGTTCGCCGTGCGCGGTGGTGGGGCACGCGCGATTGATTAACGGCGACTTCATGATCATCGTGAAGGGCGATAAGCTCCCGCATTTCATGCAAGGAAATCCCATTGAGTTGGAGGGGATTCGCGAGATCTATCTTGGATTTCGTTACATCCCTACAGAGGTCCAACGTGAGATCATCAATGACATTCTGTCGAGAATGACAGAAAGTGATGCGGATTGTTTTGCTGCGATGCCGCCTCTGAAACAATCGGACGTTCGGCAGGCCTTGGATGAGATCCCGCCGATTCCCGACAGGGAGAACATCTATGGCGAGGAATGACAAGAACCTCACTCTCGAGGACGTGACGATCGCGTTCCGCAATTTCGAGGGCAAGGAGGACGTCTACAATCGGGCGGGCGATCGCAACTTCGCGATTTTCCTCGAGCCTGAGTTGGCTGAGAAGATGCTGGCGGACGGGTGGAACGTCAAGCATCTCAAGGAGCGCGACGATGGCGAGCCTCCGCAGGCGTACATTCAGGTCGCGGTCTCGTACAGGAACAGGCCGCCGAAGATCGGGCTGGTGACCTCGAAAGGGATCACGTATCTCGGCGAGAAGGAAGTCGAGATGCTCGACTGGGTCGACATCGAGACCGCGGATGCCACACTGAATCCGTATCCTTGGGCAGTGAACAACAAGTCAGGAATCAAGGCCTACTTGGGCACCCTCTTCGTCAAGATCGAAGAGGACTACCTCCAGCTCAAGTGGACCAATTACGTCGAGGAGAACCGCGAATCGGGCCGTCGTGCGATCGAAGGCCCGAAGGACTACATCGACGGCGAATATGAGCTAACCTGATGAGCGCCGAAGCGAGAAATGTCACCGCCAACAACATTGAGGAACTCGCTCAATGGTGTGGGGGAATGACAGTTGACCAATTCGACGCGATCACTGGGGAGAAACGCCCCGGCTTGAATGTCCCCACGGTGACCGGCGTTCAACGTGCTCAAATCGGAAACACGATTGTCCGATTTCACGACGGAACGTTCGAGATCATCAAACACCCTCCCACAATCTCACCTTCGTGAAGGCAGGAAACAATGCTGGAGATCAAGCACGCAGTTCGCAAGCAGTTCCCGGTCGACTTCGAGCAGGTGACGCTCGAGAACATCAATGACGTCGCGAAGTGGTGCGGTGGTACGGTCGAGAAGCGCGAGCAGCGGATGCTCGGCACCACCGTCGAGCTTCCGGTCATCGCGATGAAGGGACAGGGCGACCAGCGCGGTAAGTCCTACGACGCGGCGCTGGGTTGCTTCGTGGTCGAGCTCAAGGGGTCGTTCCGCGTGTACAAGCCGGCACAGTTCGCGGCCTCGTTCGACGTGGTGCCGACGGACGACGAGATGTTGAAGCTGGCCGAAGAGGCCGTGGCGGCGAACATGAAGCCGCTCGGTTTCGCGGATCTGGACGACAACTCCGGACTGCTGGCGAAGAACACCGGCGTCGAATACGACAGCGACTACCAGGGTCTGGCCGCTCGAGAGTCTGGAGTGTGACTGAGATGCAGAGAATGAACATCAACCCCCGCACCCTCGACAGACTGCCGTTGATCGAGGTCGTGTACATTCCTCAGGACTTGCACACGTACGCAGTCCAGGTCTGTAACGAGACCATCGGCGCCATGGCGATCGAGTTCGGCGTGGAAATCGGGACTGCCCACCCGAATCACAAGTGGCTGCCGACCGCTTTCGAGCGCACGAACAGCAAGGGCGAGAAGATCATCATCGAGCGCACGTTGAACAACGGTGACTGGCTGGTGATTCTGAACGACGAGGTGATCGTCTTCCCGAGCGAGCCATTCTGGAGCACATTCGCATCGCCCGACGCCCCGAGCCACTCCGCGGATGTTCCGAGCAATCACAGTGTCATGGGTTTCATGCAACTGCCCCCGGACTTGACGCACGAGGGCAAGATCGGCGACATGCCGATCAGCGGCGCGGGCTTGATGTAGCAATCGTGGATGACGAGATCTTCATCGAGAAATGCTGCTCGAAATGTGACTGTATCAGTTGGGACAGTCAGACGGGTTTCTACAAGGACCCGTGCAAGCACGGTGGATCGTGTGACAACGAGGGACGTCGTATCGAGACGGACAACAAGGGCAAGATCCGCATGTTCGACAGCACCGGCAACGACATCACCTCGGACGAGGCGCCATAAATAGTAGCCCTGCAGAGATGAGGAATCGTGAACGAAGAGGACAACAACTTCCCCGAACTCGCCGCGTACTTCGGCGTGGACAAGACCGAGTTCATCGATTTCTGGTTGTCCTGCAATCCCCGCGAGCGTCAGTACTACAGGCACGTGGATTTGGTGACCGGTCTTGTTCCGCCCGCGATTCTTCGAACGTTGGAATTCCTGTGATGATGTAGGAGGTGTATCATGCGTCCTCCGTACAGACTCCCGATCAGTTACTGATAGTGGCTCACTGATCGGGCACTGAGAGGCAGAGGTCCCTTCCTCGGGGGGGACCTCTGCCGCCTGTACTTGTCCTATAAAAAATGAGAGTAGAAAAAATGACACACTTCGATCCGGACGAGATTCTCGATCTTCCTGCTATGAAAATGGTGATGTGCGCTAATCCTGAATGTGCGGTTCAAGTCTTCGATGTGCTGCGCACTGATGTATGCCCTTCCTGCTGTGACAAACCCACGTATCGAGTATCGTATCTCGAGTGGATGATTGCACCTTTGGAGAACTAATGCCGATCCGAGTAAATCCCGATCTTGTGTTGTTTTGTCCTGAAGGCGCGTGTAACATACTGCTCTTCTGGGGCAACGTGATCACCCAAGACCGGTGCCCATTTTGTGGTGCGATAGGAGAAGACATTGATTTTATTGAGACCACACCAAAAGGAGGCTCTACAGAAACTGCAGAACGGATCGATTCTGTGGGGTGGAGTGGGATCGGGGAAATCGAGAGTCGCTTGCGCGTACTACATGAAGCAGTGGGCCGACTCGAACGTCTACGTGATCACGACGGCGAGGAAGAGGGACAGCCTGGATTGGAGCCAGGAATTCTCCAGATTTGGCGTCGGGACGAGCTTAGACGGAACCGTCGCAGGCGCTCTCACGGTTGATTCGTGGAACAACATCCACAAATATGAAGACGTCCAGAATGCGTTCTTCATCTTCGACGAGCAGCGATTGGTGGGGCGAGGCGGATGGGTAAAGAGCTTCCTAAAGATAGCGAAGTCGAATGGATGGATCTTGCTCTCAGCGACTCCCGGAGATACTTGGTTGGATTACATCCCTGTGTTTATCGCCCATGGCTTCTACAAGAACCGGACGGAGTTCAAAGCACGGCATGTGATCTACAAATCGTACACGAAGTTTCCGGCAGTGGATCGATACGTGGATCAGGGCAGATTGATTTCTCTCAGATCGAAGATACTTGTCGAGATGCCGTACGAGCGCCATACCGTTCGCAAAACGATAGCGATCCCGGTTGAGCACGATCGAGATATGATGAAACGCATCGAGAAGGACCGTTGGAATCCTTGGGAAGAGCGTCCGATTAGAACGTCCGCAGAGCTGTTCGGACTGATGCGTCGGTGCGTTGCGATCCATCCAAGCCGTCTTGAGGCGCTTAAACGGAAGATGAAAATTCACCCCCGGCTCATAGTTTTCTACAATTTCGACTACGAATTGGAGATTTTGAGGACGATCAGCGGCATCGTGGTTCGCGAATGGAATGGCCACAAACACCAGGAAGTACCCGAAACGGACAGTTGGTTGTACTTGGTTCAGTTCACGGCTGGAGCCGAAGCCTGGAACTGCATCACGACAAATGCGACATTCTTCTTCACGCAGAACCCGTCGTACAAACTGACCGAGCAAGCGTACGGACGAATCGACCGACTCAACACGTCGTTCTCGGACTTGATTTACTACGTTCCGCTGTCAGATTCGTGGATTGACAGGCGTCTTCGAGAGGTTTTCGTCAATAAACGTGACTTTCAGATGTCTGAATTGACTGTTTTGTAGCTACCTGTCATGATTGCCTCAGAAAAAACGCTATAAACTCTTTATATGAGGCTAGATATTACCTAGTAGTTAATATGTAACGCTATAGAGAAAGTTTATAGCCGTTTTTTCTAGGCACGAGGAGGACGTGTGGAACAGTGGTTGCGTTTGCTGGATTTCCCTGGATACTCTGTCAGCAACATGGGACGGGTGCGGAATGATAGAACCTCAAGCATCTTAGCGTTGGGGCATTCGAAATCCAACCATCCATTCGTGAAGATGTGGCGTCATGAACGCCAAGTAACAAGAGGCGTTGCACTTTTAGTGGCTCAAGCGTTCGTGCCGTTGCCAGCTCACAGGTACAACACTCCGACGCCTATCCATCTTGACGGTGACGCCACCAATTGCCAAGCAGACAATCTGACGTGGCGTCCTCGATGGTTCGCGAACAAGCATGCTCGTCAGTTCACGATGAACCTCGAGAACCCTAATCGAGTGCGAAATATCGACACAGGAGTCGAGTACGACAGTGTCTGGAGTATCGTCTTCGAGCAAGGAGTACTTTTCAACGACGTCGTCAAGTCCATCATTAACAAAACCTACGTCTATCCACTATTTCAGAGATTCGAGTGGGTCGATCCTGACTAGGTAAAAACTCGCAGGAAAAACATGGATTATAATAGATGGAGTAGAATGTGCCTCTTGTACTGCTTCTCAATTTTAAGGAGGTGCTGTGGCTGCTAACAGAGAGAACGCGTACCAAGCAGGCTTGATCGCTCGTATCAGTATGCGATTTCCTGGCTGTTTCGTTTTGAAGAATGACGAACAGTACATCCAGGGCATCCCTGATCTTACGATCTTGCATCAAGGTCGTTGGGCCGCGCTTGAAGTGAAACGAAGCAAGGACGAACCGTTCAGACCCAACCAGGAATATTATCTCGAAAGACTGAACGAGCTGGGCTTCGCGTCCGTCATCTATCCGGAGAACGAAGCAGAGGTGCTTGATGCGATTCAAAGAGCATTCGAACCTTAACGGGACCCATGCGCTTCTGAGTCCAAGCACCTACCATTGGGTGAACTACGACCAAGACAAACTGGACGTCAGAGTCACCTTGGCTTTCGCGGCCAAACGCGGCAGCGATTTACATGACTTCGCTCAACGAGCGATTACGTTAGGCGTCAAGCTTCCAGACACGACACAAACGCTGAACGCCTACGTGAATGATGCTATCGGCTTTCGAATGACGCCAGAACAGACGCTGTTCTATTCCTATAACTGTTATGGCACTGCTGACGCTATCTCGTTTAGAAACAACAAACTTCGGATACATGATCTTAAGACGGGGCTTACGCCAGTCAAGGTCACGCAACTCGAAGTGTATGCGGCATTGTTCTGCCTCGAATATGGTTTCAAGCCAATGGACATTGAAATCGAACTTCGAATTTATCAGAACGATGAGGTTCAAATCTATGATGGCGATCCTTTAACGATCATGAGTATCATGGACAAGATCATTGTATTTGACCGCCGCATCGAGGAGCTCAGGATGGAGGCTTACGGATGATCATTCCTGAGGACGACTACCTCGAGCACTACGGTATTCTCCGTAGGTCTGGTAGATATCCTTGGGGCTCTGGCGGACCCGAGAAAGCTAGCAACAAGAGCTTCTTGGGCTACGTGGCCCAGTTGCAGAAGCAGGGTCTCAGCGAAACTGAGATTGCTGAAGGTATTGGGGTTACGACAACCCAACTTCGTGCAGCCAAATCGATTGCTCGTAACGAAGAGCGGCAGAACGACATCAATACGGCTCAACGACTTGCCGACAAGGGCATGTCGAATGTGGCCATTGCGGAACGAATGGGAAAGCCTGAAGCCACTGTCCGATCTCTGCTGGCTCCCGGTGTCAAGGATAGAGCCGATATTCTTATGAGCACCAGCACCATGCTCAAAGGACAGGTCGCCGCCAAGAAGTACATCGACATCGGTACTGGTGTCGAGAATCAACTTGGCATCAGTCAGACCAAATTGGCCACTGCTGTGGCGGTTCTTCAAGAAGAAGGCTACAAAGTCCACTATCTGAAGGTGAAGCAGCTCGGCACTGGAAAGCAAACCACTGTCAAGGTGCTCACTGCTCCTGACGTTCCCTATTCGGAGGTGTCTGCTAATCGTGCTAATATCAAGCAGATTCAGTCGTTCTCCGAAGACGGTGGGCGATCGTACATCGGGATCCAAACACCGCTGTCTATCTCCAGCAAGCGAATTGGAATACGTTACGCGGAAGATGGAGGCGCGGATTCTGACGGCGTCATCCACGTTCGGCCTAATATCGACGATATCAGCCTGGGCAGTGCTCGATATGCTCAGGTCCGGATTGCAGTCGATGGAACGCATTATCTCAAAGGCATGGCAATGTACAAAGAAGATCTTCCGCAAGGTGTAGATCTTCTTTTCAATACGAATAAAAAGAACACGGGCAACAAGCTCGACGCGATGAAAGCAATAAAAGACGACCCCGACAACCCATTCGGCGCCGTTGTTCGGCAGAGGATCAACCCCAAGACGGGCAAGGTCAATTCTGCCATGAACATCGTCAACGAAGAAGGCGATTGGGATCGTTGGTCTAAGAATCTATCTTCACAGATGTTGTCGAAACAGAGTCCTGCTTTGGCCAAGCTGCAACTCGACATGTTGTTTGAACGAAAGCAACGTGAATTCGACGACATCATGTCATTGACAAACCCCACTGTTCGCCAAAAGTTGCTTGAAGGTTTTGCCGATAGTGCTGATTCGGCTTCGGTAAGCTTGAAAGCTGCTGCGCTCCCTCGCCAGCGATCCAATGTAATTCTTCCTATGAACACTCTTCCTGAAAATCAGATCTATGCGCCGAACTTTAGGCATGGCGAGCGAGTGGTTCTCATTCGCTACCCTCATGGCGGTGTGTTTGAGATTCCAGAGCTGACGGTCAACAACCGTCATCCTCAAGCACGTACTGCTTTGGGCAATGCCAAAGATGCGGTCGGCATCAACGCAAAAGTAGCAGAACGTTTGTCTGGCGCCGACTTCGATGGTGACACAGTTCTTGTCATCCCCAATAACAGGCGGCAGGTCAAGACTTCGCCTGCGCTCGAAGGGCTGAAAGGTTTCGATCCGCAACGGTCTTACCCAGCGTACGAGGGTATGAAAGTTATGACGGCCAGAACCAAAGCCATTCAAATGGGTGAAGTATCGAATCTCATCACGGATATGACAATCCATGGTGCGACCCATCAAGAACTAGCGCGTGCTGTTCGTCATTCGATGGTGGTCATCGACGCCGAGAAGCACAAGCTTAATTGGAAGCAATCGGCCATTGATAATGGCATTGCCCAACTCAAGACTAAATATCAAGGCGGTCCTCGAGCAGGCGCCTCAACCTTGATTTCACGCGCCCGATCTCAGGTACATATTCCCGAAAGAAAACCCCGCCCTGCTGCAGAAGGCGGTCCAGTTGACAAGATGACTGGACAGAAGGTGTTTGTTCCTACGGGCGCAACGATAACGAATAGGAAGGGCCAGAATGTATTGCGTACTGTGAAGTCCAGGAAACTGGCCGAAACACAGGACGCTCACACGCTATCTTCTGGTACCACAATAGAGAAGGTCTATGCGGACCACTCCAATAGTCTGAAGAATCTAGCTAACAAGGCTCGACAAATCGCGGTCACCACGAAGCCTAACCCATATAGCCCGTCTGCCAAGTCGGCTTATGAACCCCAGGTTTCATCCCTCCGTGCTAAACTCGCCATAGCTGAGAAAAACGCCCCTCTTGAAAGACAGGCCCAGCTCATAGCAAACGCCATAGTTCGGGCAAAGGTGGATGCCAATCCGGATATGGAACCTTCTGATCGCAAGAAGATCGAAGGTTTGGCTTTGGCTGAAGCACGCGTAAGGACAGGCGCAGGCAAGCAGCGCATTGAGATCACGCCTCAGGAATGGGCAGCCATCCAGGCTGGCGCTATCAGCACCAACACATTGAAGAAGATTCTTAACAATGCAGATCAAGAGAAGGTGAAAGAACTAGCCACACCGAGAACCAAGATAGCCATGACTCCTGCTAAGACGGCTCGTGCTCGTATCATGCTTGACCTAGGCTACACACAAGCAGAAGTCGCTGATCAGATCGGTGTGTCTCTTACCACACTCAAGAACGCTCTATAGAAAGGAGAGAGTGATGGTGCACATGCTGACTACCGTGGACAATCCATACAATCCGTTCACGCAGTTCGATGAATGGTATCGTTTCGATGAGAGCTCAGGCTACCACACCACAGGGTACCTCGCCCGCATCACCATCTCCTCGAGCGAACTGTCCGAAACTGATCAATCAAATGCAATAGAAGAAGCAGTTCTCGAAGCTGCTGAAATGAATGTGAATGGAATGTATCGTCTCGTCCCAGCTCCTGATGGCTGGAACGAAGACATTGTTGCATAATCGAAACTCCTTTCGAAAGGGGGGGAGGGGGTCTCGCAACTTTGGGACCCCCTCTGCATCGCGTGGCTCCGAAAAATACCCCCGGAGGGACTTTTTCCCCAATGTTTCTCCCCGGGAAGTCTTCGAAAGGAGGTCTCAACAGTGGCATCTCGCCGGAGAACTACTTCTGAAGCGAGTGAAACTTCTCGGGCGCCCGCTCGCACGCCTCAAGAACGAGAGAATCAGCTCATCCGTTTGGCTGTAGACCTCACTGAGAGACAACTCATGGAAGGCACGGCTTCGGCGCAGGTCATTTCGCATTACCTGAAGCTTGGTTCATCACGCGAAAAGCTCGAACAAGAACGTTTGAAGCACGAAGTGTCTCTTCTAGAGACGAAACGGCAAGCTATGGAGTCTGAAATGAGGACTGCAGAGCTTATCGACAATGCTTTGGAAGCAATGCGGAAGTATACAGGCAATGCACCGGACCCAGAGCAATCCGAATACGATGAATACGAGTAGCAGGACATATTCCGAACTGATTCGGCTCCCAACCTTCGAGGAAAGGTTCAAATACCTCGCCATACAAGGTTCTGTGGGCTGTGAAACGTTTGGACACAATCGTTGGATCAATCAACGGTTCTATATGTCACAGGCGTGGCGCTCTCTGCGTAATCAAGCAATCATTCGAGACCATGCGTGTGATCTTGGCATAGAAGGACGAGAAATACATTCTCGTTTGATCGTGCATCACATGAATCCTGTCACACAAGAAGATCTAGAGAACGGAAGCCGTCTTGCACTGGATCTAGAGAACCTCATCTGCACGACGCACGACACGCACAACGCGATTCACTACGGAGACGCCAGCCAACTCAGCAAGCCTTACGTCCCGAGACAGGCTGGTGATACGAAACTATGGTAGGAGAAACGATGGCGCCCAGCAGCAAGGCCAAGGCGACTGCCGAATCCACCGATGCCGATCTGGTGACGGTCGGAACCGAACCCGCTGCGGATACCTCCGGGGGGAAGTCCGTGGAACAGCTCGTGAACGAGGTTCTCGGCGGTCGCTACGGCGATCACGACGCAGCTCGTGCGCGTCTGAACGAGGAGGGGTACGACGCCGCGGCCGTTCTGTCCGGTGTGAACGCTCGTCTCGCCAGTGGCGCACCGCACGCCTACGCTCCGACCGGTGTCAACCTCGTCCAGCAGGTTCAGAATGGCGAGTGGGGCGAGTCGAAGGGTCTGGCGCAGCGTCTCAGGGGTGCCGGCTTCAGCCAGCCGGCCATCAACGAGGTGCTGACACACCTCGACAAGGAGTGACATGACGACGATCCCCTACGACCAGCCGGTCAAGGATCTGATTGCGGGACTAAGCGCCACCGGCCACGTCAATCACGTCGCGTACAAGAAGACGATGGTGACGCTACACCACAATGCGGGAGTCTTGTCGCACGAACAGGTTCTCGCCGCCTGGCAGACGCGCGAAGCATCGGCGCATTTCGATGTCGATCGATCCGGCGCGGTTGCGCAGTACGTCAAGGTGGACGAGTACGCTTGGTCATGCGGCAACACGATCGGGAATCAGACGTCGATCTCCATCGAGATGTCCAATTCGGCCACAGGCGGGAACTGGCCCGTTTCCGAGACGACGTGGAAGTCCGCGGCTCGTCTCGCTGGATGGCTTTTCGCTCATGTGATCGGCACTCGCCCGAATTCGACCAATCTCGTCCCACATCACCACTGGTATTCTACTGCCTGTTCGGGTCCCTACATGGACTCCGTTTTCTCCGCCGTCATTGCGGCGGCACAGCAGGCGTACGACTCATTCGTCAATCCGCCGAAGCCGGCGGTCGAGGAGGATGGCGTGTTCAAGAATCTGATGCTGGTCCAGAGAAAGGGCACCGACGAGATCTGGGTCGGTGACGGGATGCTTCGTCGCCACGTCGAGGATCCGACTGAGATGACTGGACTCGAGTGGTGGATCAGGGAGAAGGGTGGCGACCCGACCGTCCAGATGAATTTCGAGGACATGCGTGTTCTCGGCGTCGACATCGCCACTCTTCAGAAGATTCTGCCGGCCTGACCATTCCCGTCAAAATGGTAGCTCCCGAGGGAGGTGAGCATGACCGGAAGCATTCTCGATGACACGAAGAAAGTTCTGAACCTCGCCTCTGACTACACGGCGTTCGATCAGGACGTGATTCTGTACATCAATTCAGTACTGAGCACGCTGAACCAGCTGGGCATCGGACCCGAAGACGGGTTCATGATCACGGACAAGAATGCGTTGTGGTCTGACTTCCTCGGGAGCGACCCTCGACTGAACAACATCAAGGGGTACGTGTACCTCAGAGTTCGGATGCTGTTCGATCCGCCCACTCTTGGTTATCTGATCGATGCGATGCAAGCACAGATCAAAGAGCTTGAGTGGCGAATCAGCGTGCAGCGAGAGGGTGTTGCATGGGTTGACCCGAATCCCGATCCTGACACTGAAGTCTTGGATGGAGGCAGGCCCTGATGAAGAATTTCGTGTTCCAGCTTCGTCGGGGAACGGCTGCCGAATGGGCCGCGGCCAATCCCGTCCTAAGAGTTGGCGAACCAGGTATCGAAAGCGACACCGACAAATTCAAAATGGGCAATGGCGTTACTACGTGGTCCGGTTTGCCGTATCACGAGAATCATGACGCTGTTGCGGCGATGATTGCCGCGGCTGTCATTGACGGTGTTCCTGGCCCACAGGGACCGCAAGGACCCGCGGGCCCAGCAGGTCCTACTGGCGCTACCGGGGCCACTGGTTCGCAAGGCCCTAAGGGAGATACTGGCGACACCGGACCAGCAGGTCCTACTGGCGCTACCGGGGCCACTGGTCCGCAAGGTCCTGCTGGAACGAGTTACGCAGGCCCTGCGATTACTGTTTCCACGACGCCCCCTTCATCTCCTGCTGTCGGTGATATTTGGATCGACACCAGCTCGTGAGTTTGTATGGCGCGCAAGCGGAGGCATGTCACCTCACGATCACCGCTCCTTCTGCCGGAGGACTCGGTAGTAGCGCATACACCACGGCAGCGTTGTACATGCCGAATCTTTTCGGTGGCTCGTCCATGATGTGGAGAGCATACAATCCCTCCAACTTCAGTCAACGTGGTTTGTTCTGCGATGGTGACATGTGGATGCCTACTGAACAAGCCGACACGAATATTCCGTCGTTTGGTAATCCGGCGAATTGGTATTGGTTCGTCACCAGCAAAGACTCAGTGACTGAGGCGCCTCGAGCACATTGGTCTGTCTACAATTCGTCAGGGGTATTAAACTGGACGCATCTAGATGCGCTCAGCACGCAAGCGGCAGCAGCAGCCATCGATCGAATTAGCATCGGCGATGAGTTCGGTACTCAATTCCGTGGAAACATCGCTTGCCTCGCTATATTCTTGACCGAGATGACGGACGCTGCGATAGAGAGTTTGTTTCTCAGAAGTTCCGCAGACATCATGGCGGCGTCACCGGAATTCTTCGTTCACTGGCCACAAGCGGACGGTATAGGATCACCGTTCCACGACATCGCAGGTGGTGGCGTTGAGACAATTCGTTCGGGAAACTGGGACGTCTCCGCGGATCCTCCTGGTTTTAGTTTTGCTCTTGGGCGGAGCGGTAAGCCCAAAACCTGGGATGGCACAAGTTGGGTTCAGCATGTCCCCAAAGTGTGGAATGGTACTGGCTGGAGCACGGCAAAATTGAACGGCGCCACCGTCGGTGGATGGATCACGTCGAAGTGAGAGGAGGTGGACGTGTCTTACGTTGAGGATATTCTCAAACATCATGGCGTGAAGGGAATGAAGTGGGGAGTTCATAAGAAGTCGAGAGTTCCGGCTTCTGGTGACGCTCAAAAGTCGTTGGATATTCGGGCGAAGGCGAAGACCGGTAAGGTCAAGTCTTTGACCAACGCCGAACTTCAGACAGCGATCAACCGCATGAACCTCGAACAGCAATTCAAGCGGCTTGCTGTGAACGAGCGACCTCCTGTCCAGCGATGGATCACATCCACGTTGTTGGAGATCGGTAAGCGCGAGGTCCAGGTAGCGGCAAGCAAGAAGATCGCGACGACGATCGCCAAGAAGTTTGCGACCGGCGGTGTCGCATGAACGACGGCATCATGATTGCATTTCTTCCGTCTGATGGTTCATGGTGTCAGCAAGATTTCCCGCACATGACATTGGTGTATGGCGGAAAGATCGGCGAACAGTCCTCGGGTGATTTCAACTCCCTGATCAAGGATGCGATTTCTTCCGCAAGACTAACGTCGTCGTTCAGTCTGAATGTTACTGGGGTTCAGGAACTGGGCGGAGACACGACAGGCAATCCCGCTGTCGACGCTCTTATATTCTATCCTACTCCGCAACTTCTCTTGGCTCGGCAGACGGTTGAGAAATGGAATGCGTCGCAATTCTCGACGTTCCTTCCGCACGCAACAATTGGCCCTGCGGGTTCAGCTGCGCAAATTCCTTATCGGCAGAGTCTCTGGCCTCAGAATGCTGGGCCAGACGTATCATACGATAAGACGTATCGAGGACTGCCCTCGAGCCTGTATTTCAATCGAGTCGCAGCGTGTTGGGGAGAGCAGCAAGTGATCTTCAATATCAGCGACATGTCGTCGTACTAAGGGGGTGAACGATGTCGTTGTCGAACACGGCTACGCCGTATTACTACGGTTTGTTTCGAGAACAAGTCCTCCGGGGCGAAATTCCCGTAAACCGAGAGATCTCGGCGGAGATGAACCGGATCGATGCGCTCATCGAGAACCCCGCGTTCTGGTACGACTCGAATGCCGTCAATGGTTTCATTCTGTACTGCGAAGGTGAGCTCACACTCACTGACGGAACCGATTTGCATTTGCTTCCCACCTTCAAATTGTGGGCTGAGCAAGTGTTAGGATGGTATTACTACGTCGATCGATCAGTATGGGAACCAGGCGAAGATGGATCTGGCGGTCGCTACGTCACGCGAACAATCAAGAAGCGTCTCACGACGAAGCAGTATTTGATTGTCGCACGTGGTGCTGCTAAATCCATGTACGCGGCGTGCTTCCAAGCATTTTTTCTGAATGTTGACACGACAACTACCCATCAAATCACGACCGCTCCGACAATGAAGCAGGCCGAAGAAGTGATGGCGCCGTTCCGGACTGCCATCACCCGCGCGCGAGGCCCGCTGTTCAAGTTCTTGACGAGCGGCTCGATGCAAAATACTACTGGCAACCGCGCGCTACGCCAGAAGTTGGCTGCAACGAAGAAGGGGATCGAGAACTTCCTCACGGGAAGTCTCTTGGAGATCCGCCCGATGTCGATCGCGAAGTTGCAGGGCCTCAGACCTAAGATTTCTACGATCGACGAATGGCTGTCCGGCGATCTGCGTGAGGATGTCATCGGTGCTCTGGAGCAGGGCGCATCTAAATTGGACGACTACCTCATCATTGCCATCAGTTCTGAAGGTACTGTGCGCAATGGTTCTGGCGACACGATCAAACTCGAACTGCAAGAGATTTTGAAGGGCGAGTATTCGGCCCCTCATATTTCTATCTGGCATTACAGGCTTGACGAAATCATCGAAGTCGCCAATCCGAACATGTGGATCAAGGCTCAGCCTAATATTGGCCGAACGGTCACGTATGAAACATATCAGCTGGATGTCGAGCGAGCCGAAAAGGCGCCGGCTGCGCGAAATGACATTCTGGCGAAGCGGTTTGGTATTCCTATGGAGGGATACACATACTTCTTCACCTACGAAGAGACAATTCCGCATTCCAGGCATGAGTTTTGGGATTTACCCTGTTCTCTGGGCGCGGACATGTCGCAAGGCGATGACTTCTGCGCGTTTACGTTCCTCTTCCCGCTCGCGCGCGGGGAATTCGGAATCAAAACACGGAGTTATATTTCATCGTTGACTCTCCACCAGTTGCCTGGAGCTCTTCGGTATAAATACGAGGAGTTCCGCCGTGAAGGAAGTCTTCATGTGCTCGAGGGCAACATTCTCGACATGATGGAAATCTTCGATGATCTCGAAAATCATATTTTGACGATGCGGTACGACGTTCGAAGCTTTGGCTACGACCCGTACAATGCCAAAGAGTTTGTGACTCGTTGGGAAGCTGAAAATGGACCATACGGCATTGAGAAAGTCATTCAGGGAGCCCGAACGGAATCAGTGCCGCTCGGAGAACTGAAGAAACTCAGCGAACAACGGCTGTTAATTTTTGACGAACAGCTCATGTCGTTCACTATGGGTAACGCAATTACGCTCGAAGACACGAACGGTAACCGAAAACTGTTCAAAAAGCGAACAGAAGAAAAGATCGATAACGTGGCGGCTCTCATGGATGCTTACGTCGCCTATAAACTCAACAAGGAGGCGTTCGAGTGACGGGAGGAGGTACACATGACCATTAGGGACCGGCTGGCACACGCCTGGAATGTCTTTTTCAATCTGGACAAGCCTCAACCGTTCGATTCGTTGGCCTCCTACGGCACTCGGCCGGACAGGACCCGTCTCAGGTACACGAATGAGAAGACGATTCTCTCGTCGATTCTCACACGTATTGCGATTGACGTCTCCAAGTTGAAATTCAAGCACGTCAAGTTGGATGATCAAGATCGATTCGACTCGGTGATCAAGAGCGGCTTGAATTCATGCTTGACGTTGGAAGCAAATATCGACCAAGCAGCAACCGCGTTTCGCCAAGATCTTGTCATGACGCTTTTCGACAAAGGCGTTGCGGCAGTTGTTCCGGTCGATACCACGCTCAATCCCGATCTCACGAGCGCGTGGGATATCTTGACGATGCGTGTCGGTGAAATCGTGCGGTGGGGCCCGGATAACGTTCAAGTTCGGTTGTATAATGAGAAAACCGGTATGCGCGAAGAGGTCACGGTCTCGAAGCGTTATGCGGCAATCGTCGAAAATCCGCTCTATACAGTCATGAATGAGCCGAACTCGACTCTACAGCGATTGATTCGGAAGCTCGCGCTTCTGGACGTCGTGGACGAACAATCGAGTTCTGGAAAACTGGATCTGATTATCCAGTTGCCGTACACGATCAAATCCGAGGCTCGTCGACAGCAGGCGGAGCAGCGACGTAAAGATATCGAATACCAACTCAAGGGCAGTCAGTACGGTATCGCGTACACTGACGGCACGGAGAAGGTTGTTCAGCTGAATCGAGCATCCGAAAACAATCTCATGGCTCAGGTCGAGTATCTGACTCAGTTGTTGTATTCACAGCTCGGCATTACCAAGGAAGTCATGGATGGTACCGCCACTGAAATGGTGATGCGGAACTATCAGAATCGCACAGTGACTGTCATTGGCGATGCGATCGTCGAATCCATGAACCGGACCTTCCTGACGAAGACCGCCAGGACACAAGGTCAGAAAGTCATGTACTTCACGGATTACTTCGCGCTCGTTCCGGTTGAGCAACTGGCGGAAATGGCCGACAAGTTCACTCGTAACGAGATCTTGTCGTCTAATGAATTCCGCGGAATTGTCGGTTACCCGCCGGTCAAGGATAAGAAGGCCGATCAACTTCGCAATAGCAACATGCCGCAGGATCAACTTGGACTCGGGCCGAGTAATCCGCCACCGGCGCCTCCCCAACTTCCTCCACGTAACCCACGGTTGGCTATCGCCCAACGCATTCCGCAAGATCAACAACAGCCTTGAGCGTGATCGCTCTACAACGAGCATGAAAGGAGACCGTAAGTGACTTCGACTTTGGTGGAAGCCGATTTCGGTGGATACGCCACGAAGTTCGGTCTCAGGTGCACGGACGGGCGAACCATCACGCCCGAGGCCTTCCAGCACATGGATGGCAAGCAGATCCCCCTCGTGTGGCAGCACCAGCACAACACCCCGGAGAATATTCTGGGGCACGCTGTGTTGCAGCACAGGAAGGATGGCACGTATGCGTCGGCATTCTTCAACGAAACGCCGGCCGGCATGGCCGCGAAGGCACTCGTTCTGCACAAGGACGTCGACTCGCTGTCGATCTACGCCAATCAGTTGGTCGAGAAGAACAAGACGGTTCTTCATGGCGAACTGATCGAGGTGAGTCTGGTCATCAAGGGCGCCAATCCCGGTGCCAAGATTGATCATGTGCGAATCGCGCACAGCGATGACACGATCGAAGAGCTCGATGACGAAGCGATCATCCACTCGGGTGAACGAATCGAACTCGTGATCGAGCACGCCGGTAGTGGTCCGACGTACCAGGAAGTGTTCGATTCGCTGAACGCCGACCAGAAGTCGTTGGTCGAGTTCATGGTGTCGCAGGCGCTCCAGGACAACTCGATGCAGCAGTCGGCCACGGGTGACGACAGGCACGCCTCCGATGGCGACAAGCAGGACACCAGCAACGGCAGCGACAACAAGGATGAGGGGACCGAGGGCAACGGCTCGGTCGTCGAGCACAGCGACAAGGACGGGAAGATGACGCGCAACGTCTTCGAGCAGAACAACAAGCAGAACGACGGCGGGGACGTCCAGCGCGGCGGAACCCTGACGCACGCCCAGATGGGCGAACTGTCCACCAAGGTCTTCGACGACATGAAGCGCGGCTCCAACTTCAAGGACGCCGTTCTCGCGCACGTCGACGAGTACGGCATCACGAACATCGACCTTCTGTTCCCGGACGCGCAGAAGATCGACAGCACCCCCGAGTGGATCACTCGGCGGATGGAATGGGTCGAGACATTCCTGAACGGGACGCGGAAGCTGCCGTTCTCTCGCATCAAGTCGCTGTCGGCGGATCTGACCTTCGATGACGCTCGCGCCAAGGGCTACATCAAGGGCACGATGAAGAAGGAGCAGTTCTTCGCCATCTCTCGGCGAATCACGACTCCCAGCACGGTCTACAAGAAGCAGAAGCTCGACAGGGACGACATCGTCGACATCACGGACTTCGACGTCGTCGCGTGGCTGTGGGTCGAGATGCGGTTCATGCTGCGTGAGGAAATCGCGCGTGCCATCCTCGTGGGCGACGGTCGCGAGATCGACGACCCGGACAAGATCGACGAGACCACGATTCGTCCGATCGCGTACGACGATGTGTTCTACACCGATCTCGTCACCGTCCCGGCCAACGCCAGCGGCAACGACCTGATCGAGGCCGCTCTGCGTGCGCGACAGTACTACCACGGAACGAACCCGACGGCCTACATGACGACCGCCGTCATGATGGACATGCTGCTCGCGAAGGACTCGCTTCTGCGACGGTACTACAACACCAAGGCCGATCTCGCCAGCGCGCTGGCGGTGAACACCATCGTCGAGGTTCCCGTCATGGAGAACGTCTCGCGTGACGGTGCAGAACTTCTGATGATCCTGGTGAATCCGGGCGACTACGCGATCGGGTCCACGCGTGGCGGCGAAATCACGCCGTTCGATTTCTTCGACATCGACTTCAACCAGTACAAGTACCTGCTCGAGGGTCGGATGTCCGGTGCGCTGACGAACTACAAGACCGCTCAGGTCGTGGTCCGCGGTTCCGGCACGTCGGCGACGCCGACCGTCCCGACCTTCAACGACAGCACCGGTGTCATCACCATCCCTACCGTCACCGGCGTGACGTACAAGACCCAGGCGACCGGTCCGCTCGGCGCCGCGGGCACCACACTGTCCGCGGGTGCTCAGACCGCCCTGACCACCGGTCAGACGCAGTCCATCGTGGCCGTTCCGAACACCGGCTACTACTTCCCGCACAACTTCGACGCCGACTGGTCCTTCACCAAGTCGTAACGGAGGACTCCGAATGGCACGGTTTTACGGGAAAGTCGGGTTCGGGCAGACACAGGATCAGGGAAACGGCGTTCACGTCGACGTGGTTCAATACCGCATGTATTCCGGGAGTGTCGTCAGTAATTCCCGTATGGCGCAGAATGAGCAGACGGTCAACCCCGACCTGTCCGTCTCAAACGTCATCTCGATTGTGTCTGATTCGCACGCGAACGAACATTTCTCTGCCATTCGGTACGTGGAGTGGGCGGGGACTCTGTGGAAAGTGACTTCGGTCGAACAGCAGAGTCCTCGCCTTCTGTTGCGGTTGGGAGGTGTGTACAATGGCTCCGCGGGAACAGCTGCAACTGACTCTTAAGGCAATTGTCCCCAACGTATATTTTCAGCCTCCGTCGAATGTGCAGCTGACCTATCCTGCAATCGTCTACGAGCGCGCGCGGGCGTATACGGAATATGCGGATGACGATCCGTATTGCACAACCAAACAATACCAGCTGACACTAATCAGCTCAGATCCTGACGAAACAGCGTTCGATGCAATCGCGGCACTCCGAATGTGTACGCATGAACGGTTCTTCGCCGCTGACGATTTGAACCACGACGTGTTCAACCTTTATTTCTGAAAGGATGTACCACGCATGACGAAGCTCTCGTGGGACAACACCGGTCAGCGCACGTACGAGACCGGCGTGTCGCAGGGTGTTCTCTACCAGATCGATGAGACGGGTGCGTACGTCGACGGTGTGGCCTGGAACGGCCTCACGACCGTCACCGAGAAGCCGTCCGGTGCCGATTCCAACCCGCAGTACGCGGACAACATCAAGTACCTAAACTTGCTCGCCACCGAGGTCTTCGGCGGGACGATCGAAGCGTTCACGTACCCGATTGAGTTCGAGCAGAATGACGGAACAGCTTCGCCAACTCCGGGCGTGACCGTCGGGCAGCAGCCACGGAAGCCGTTCGGGTTCTGCTTCAAGTCGCTCAAGGGCAACGACGTCGAGAGCAATTCCTACGGCTACAAGTTGCACCTGATCTGGAACTGTCTGGCGGCTCCGTCGGAGAAGGCGTATGCCACGGTGAACGACTCGCCGTCACCGATCGCGTTCTCGTGGGACATCTCGACCACACCGACCGCAGTCGGCACCGTTCTGTCGGTCGACTACGCGCCGACGGCCAGCATGACCATCGATAGCACGAAGGTCGATCCGGCCAAGTTGGCCACGCTCGAGGGCTACCTGTACGGGACGGTCTCGGACGAGCCGACGATGCCGCTTCCGGCACAGGTCATCACGATCATGGCATCGACGCTGACATCGGCCACGCCGACGGCGCCGACGTACAGCTCGTCGACGGATCTGATCACCATCCCGACCGTCACCGGCGTCGAGTACTACATCGACGGCGTTCTCGTTCCGCCGGGCGACTTCGGTCCGATCACGTCCAACAAGCTCGTCAAGGCTCGGCCGGCGACGGGCTACCAGTTCCCGGCCGAAACTCAGGACGAGTGGGGCATCGTCTTCAGCTGATCGAATGGGGGACTAGGGAATGCTTGAGATTGACGTCGCACTGGAAGAATCGTACGACGAAGAAGCGCAGAAGTTCGTCGTGTCGAAATCCTACCGAGTCAAGCTCGAGCATTCCTTGGTCTCCGCGTCAAAATGGGAGTCATTGTGGAAGGAAGCCTTTCTCGGTAAGAAGGACAAGACCCCGCAGCAAACACTGTCGTATGTGAAATTCATGATTCTCAATGATGAGTTGCCTCCGGACGTTTTCCTGAAACTCGTTCAGAATCATCTCGATGAAATCAAGCAGTATATAACCGACGAGATGACAGCTACGAAGCTTCGAACCGATCCGAATGCATCACAAGCACGTGAGACGATCACAACGGAGCTTATCTACTACTGGATGATCTCGTTGAGCATCCCGGTGGAATTTCAACACTGGCATTTGAATAGATTGATCACGTTGATTCGAACGGTCAATCTCAAAAACACTCCAGCGCAGAACATGACGCCTGCAGAAAGAAGAGCACTTAATAGGCAGCGTCTCGTCAAGTACGGTACCAGAGGGTGAGGAGGTGCAATGACGAGATTGGACTGGTCTCTCAGTGGTGGACACTACTTTGAGGCTGGAATCGACCGAGGAGTTCTGTTCGTTGACGACGGTCCTGGCGTTCCGTGGATCGGTTTGGTGAGTTTCAGCCAAAGTAGCTCCGGAGGCGAATCCTCACCACGGTATCTCGATGGAATCAAGATCAGCAATCGGTCATCTCCTGAAGACTTCGAAGGAACGATCGAAGCGTACACCTACCCAATCGAGTTCGAGCGCTGTGACGGAACCTATCGCACGGATAACGGTCTTCGTATCACGCAACAGCGACGGAAACCGTTCAACATGGTGTATCGATCGAAAATCGGCAATGAGATTCAGGGCTTGGAACTCGCGTACAGGATTCATCTTCTGTACAATCTCATGGCTGAGCCGACGGACCGCGGATATCAGACGCTGAAAGAGCAAACAGATCCGCTGACCTTCAGCTGGAAAGTCACATCGCGTGGTGTCGCAGTCGAAGGGTATCGTCCTTCGGCTCATTACGTGGTGGATTCCCGAGACATCCCCGCGCCTCTTCTGGCCAGTCTCGAAGACCTTCTGTATGGAACAGACGACACTGATTCGTCACTTCCGACACCTGGTGAATTGTTCTTCCTGTTCGATTCATATCTCGATACCGTATACGACGCGGGAACACCTTACACTCCGGTATTTGTGACCTATGACGCCGGTGACACGACCACTGCGGTCGTCCAAACCATTGATGGAGGTGCTCTGTAATGGCAGACGGCACACGGATGCAGCAACGACGGGGCACCGAAGCTCAGTGGGTTACCTCTGATTACGTGTTGGCGGATGGCGAGATCGGCATATCCAAAGACACCAACACGGTGAAAGTCGGCAATGGTACGACTGCGTGGAGCGATCTTCCGGTTCTCTTCGACACGGAGTTTCTTCCGCTCCATGCTACTGCCGACAATGCACTTCTTCTGAATGGCGTTTCTGCCGCCAACTATGTGCTGGTGTCTTCGACGGATACCGCGGCAAGCGATGACAAGATCGTCAAAAGAACATCGACTGGCACTGCCAAGGCTGCCGCAGCCACAGCGTCGGATGACCTGGTGCAAAAGGCGCAATTGGATGCTGCTGCACTGCGATTGGTTGCTCGAACGGTCACTGCGAATGCCACACTTGCTCTGACGGACCAGTCACAGCAGGTTTTCGTCAATCATTCGTCGTTGACAGCTCAGGTCGTCATCACCGTTCCTCCGAATTCATCGCAAGCCTTCCCGATCGGCGCACAGATCGACGTGGTTGCTATCGGGGCCGGCGGCGCCAAGATTTCTCCCGGAGTTGGTGTCACGATCAATGGCGGCACCAATGCGTATCCGGGTTATGGCTGTGTGCGCCTCGTCAAGACGGGCACGGACGTATGGTACGGCTTGTCGTTGAACACCCACAAGCGTTTGCCAAAAATTCGCGCCCTACGCACGGGCACTTCCAGTGCTTATGGCAACACAGGATTCACAATTATCCCGTGGAACTCGATTGACACCGTGACAGACTTCTACAATCCGGATAACGAGTGGTTCAGCGTTCCCGGAACGGGTCTTTCGACAGCTCGACGCATCATCGTCAACAAAGACGGCGAGTATCTTGTCGAAACGAATCTGATCACGGACTACACCGGCGCATCATGGGGAAACCTGCTGATTGCCAAGATGACGGCGGACAACACGCTTACTGGTGGTCGATATTTGCACAGTGTGCCGATCTTCGATGTCGCTGGATCATCAATTCGTGTTCGATTTGCCGCAGGAGAATCTGTTGGCGTCGCATACAAGGCGCCGGAGGCAGCAACCAGCGACAAGCCCGACGGAACGAATAGCTACCGATGCGATTTCACCATCACACGCTTGAGTGACTAATAGGAGGGCATATGTTCTCCCTATCGTCATCGGGCGATTTTAGTACAACGCTCAAGTTCCTCAACGGTGTTCAGAAACTTGACATTGGAAGGCTATGCGAGGCCCAAGCCGAAAAAGGCGTTCGCGCTTTGGCGTCGGCAACACCAGAAGACACGGGATTGGCAGCAAGCTCGTGGGGATACAAAATAATCCGTTCTAGCGGTAGCATCATGATCGGATGGACGAACTCGGACATCGAGAACGGGTTTCCCGTGGCATTGATGATCCAATATGGACACGGAACAGGAACTGGCGGTTATATTCATGGCAGGGATTATATCAATCCTGCTATGCATCCAGTGTTCGATCAGATCGCAGAGACTGTATGGAAGGCGGTGACCTCTGCATGAGCAATATTGACGAACGCATTGTTCGTATGAGTTTCGACAATGCCGCGTTCCTCAAGGGCGTCAGCTCCACCATGTCATCGCTGCAGGCTCTTAACAAAGCCTTGCAGTTGCAGGGCGCTTCACAAGGTCTCAACGAAGTCAATGGCGCTTTTGGTAAATTCAGTACTAGCAGCGCCCAGGGCGAAGTTTCGGCTCTATCGGCGAAATTTTCAGCTCTCCAGGTAGCAGCAATCACAGCTCTGGCCAATATCGTTAGTAGAGCTGTCGACGCCGGAATTCAGGTCGCCAAATCTTTTACGATCGAACCCATCACAGCGGGTTTCGAGAACTACGAAACACAGATCAAGGCCGTCCAGACCATCCTCGCCAACACGGCGTCGGCCGGAACAACGCTTCAGCAAGTCAATGATGTTCTAGCTCAGTTGAATACGTACGCCAACCAAACGGTGTACAACTTCGGCCAGATGACCGCCAATATCGGCACATTCACGGCCGCCGGCGTTGGGTTGCAGGATTCTGTGGCCTCCATCAAGGGTCTCGCGAATCTCGCTGCTCTTTCCGGATCCAGTGCTGAACAAGCGTCCTCTGCGATGTACCAGCTGTCGCAGGCAATCGCGGCGGGTAAGGTCAATCTCCAGGACTGGAACTCTGTCGTTAATGCCGGTATCGGCGGTAAGACGTTCCAGGATGCACTGGTCAACACAGCCCGAGCTGCTGGTGTTTCCATCGATGCCATCATCAAGAAGGCGGGTAGCTTCCGTGCCAGCCTTGAGCAGGGATGGCTGACAAGCAAGATCCTCGTCGAAACGCTTTCGCAGTTCACAGGCGATTTGAATGACCAGCAACTCAGATCAATGGGCTTCTCAGAAGCTCAGGCACAGCAAATTCTGAAGACTGGTCAAATTGCTGTTGATGCGGCAACCAAGATCAAGACCCTGTCTCAGCTGACGCAAGCTCTCAAGGAAGAAGTTGCCACGGCGTGGGCCGGGGTATTCAAGACTCTGTTCGGCGATATCGGCGAAGCCACTGATTTGTTCAGCGGTGTTCACACCGTTCTCGAGAATGCGTTCACTGCGCCGGTCAATTCACTGAATGATCTTCTGATCGAATGGAAGGAGCTCGGCGGTCGCCAGGCGGTTATCGATGGCATCGTCAATGCGTTCCAAGCACTTGAAAGCATCCTTACTCCGATCAAGGATGCCTTCAAAGAGGTCTTTCCGCCAGCCACTGCTCAGCAGCTTGTCGATATGTCGAAGTCTTTCCGAGACTTCATGGCGAACCTCAAAATAGGAGCAGATACTGCCGATAAGCTCCGGAGGACTTTTGCCGGACTCTTTTCGATCTTGGGGATCGGCTGGGATCTGGTCAAAGCCGGCGTCAAATTCGTTGGTGATCTCATTGGCCAGCTTACGGCGGGCTCTGGAGGATTCCTCAATTTCACTGCTCGTATCGGCGACTTCCTCGTGTCGTTGCGGCAGGCCATTCAGCAAGGCGACGTGTTCGGCAAGATCTTCGGTGGTCTCGAGAAGATTCTTGCAGTTCCGATTGCGCTGTTCAAGGCTCTCGGAACGATTCTTCACGACTTCTTCAAGGACGCTGAGAACGGCACTGGAGCTGTCGGCACGTCCGTCAGCAAGCTTGCGACGTCGCTCAATCCGTTGCAAAAGATTGGCCAGGAAATCTCCGATGTTTGGCATAACATCGAAGACGTCTTCCAGGCCGTCGCTAATAAGATTTCCGTTCTTACTTCCGAATTCATCCAATGGGCACACGGTGTCGGCACGGCAATCGCCGGAGTGTTCAAGGGTGGGCTTGACTTCCATGCGATCACTGCGGCTATCGGGACCGGTCTGTTCGCGACACTCGTCTTGTCGCTGCGGACGTTCATCAAGAACATCGGCAACTACCTCAAAGAAGGTGGAGGACTATTCAAGAACATCTCCGAAGCTGTCGAGGGTCTGACTGGCGCGCTCAAGGGAATGCAGAACTCCTTGAATGCCGCAGCCTTGTTGGGCATCGCACTGGCTGTGGGTGTTCTGACGCTGTCGCTGATCGGTTTGTCGAAGATCGACGCCGCAGGATTGGTCCGAGGAACCGCTGCACTGGCCACGTTGTTCGTTCAACTGGGCGCAGCGTTCAAGGTATTCGACAAGATCACGAGTCTGAGCTCAGCAGCCAAAATAGCAGTGATGGCTGCCGGATTGATTTTGCTTGGCGCCGCCGTGGGAGTCTTCGTGATCTCCGTTTCGGCACTGAGCAAGATTCCGCTCGATTCATTGATCAAGGGTCTTGTCGGGCTCGGCGTAATATTGGGCGAGCTTGTCGCTGTCAGCAAGTTGATGGATTCTGCAGCTCCAGGAATGATTCGTTCTGGCGCCGCCATGATTCTTCTGGCTGCGGCTGTGCGAATTCTCGTGACATCGGTCCAGGCCCTCGGTGGAATGAACTGGGAAGAGCTCGCCAAGGGTTTGACTGGCGTAGCAGTTCTACTAGTGTCTCTGGCGCTGTTCACAAAATTCGCTGACGCGGATAAGGGTGGCATTTCCCAAGGAGCGGGAATCATCCTGCTTGCCACCGGCATCAAGATTCTCGCCAGTGCGGTGAGCGACTTCTCCAAGTTCAACTGGGCAGATATGGCCAAGGGTCTCACCGGTGTTGCGGTGGGTCTTGGTGTCATCACTGTCGCCATGAATCTTCTTCCTGAAGGTTCAGTCTTCAAGGCGGCCGGAGTTCTCATTGTCGCTTCAGCGTTGCAGATCATCGCATCGGGCGTCAAGGAGATGTCCAAGCTTCAGTGGGACCAAATAGCGCGCGGCATGACTGTCCTGGTCGGCGCTTTGGCTGCGATCACGATTGCACTGAGTCTACTTCCCCCGGATTCATTGCTGAATGCAGCAGCCATTCTGGTCGTGGCAGCATCGCTGGAAATCGTGCAGAATGCTCTCGCCAAGATGGCGAATATGACATGGGAACAAATCGCCAAGGGTCTCATCACCCTCGCAGGTTCTCTGATCATCATTGCCGCCGCGTTGATTGTGATGGATGGAACGCTTCCGGGTTCTGCTGCTCTACTCGTTGCGGCGGCAGCGCTGGCTGTTCTAGTCCCCGTGTTCATGGCATTGGGCGCCATGAGTTGGTCGGACATCATTGCCGGGCTGGTGGCACTGGCAGGAATGTTCGTGATTCTGGGCGCCGCGGGTCTTCTGTTGACCCCCGTCGTTCCTGCGATTATCGGGTTGGGTCTTGCTGTCACACTGCTCGGCATTGGTATGGCCGCTGCAGGCGTCGGTGTACTGGCCTTCTCGACAGGTATATCCATCCTTGCGACTGTGGGTGCCGCAGGAATTGCCGTAGCCATTGCCGCGATCATTGCTCTCGCGGGAACAATTCCCTATCTCGCCACACAATTGGCACTGGGTCTGGTCGCGTTCGCCTTGACGATTGCGCAAGCCGCGCCCGGGATGATCCAAGCCATGACAGCGGTCATGGACGCAATGCTCGACGCGATCAATAATGTCATCCCGAAGATCGTCGACACGATTTTCGCGCTGATGGACAAGCTTCTCCAAGTTCTCGCGGATCATATTCCGTCCATGGTGGACTCCGGCTCGAAGATCATGGTCGGGTTCCTCAACGGAATCGCGAACCATCTCCGGGACATGATCGACGCTGGCACCAACGTCATCATCGCCTTCATTCAGGGCATCGGTGACAACGCAAACCGTGTCGCTCAGGCAGCGAGTGACACGGCGATCAAGTTCATCAACACGCTTGCGGATACGATTCGGAACGCAGGCCCTCAGATGGGCGCCGCGGGTGCGAATCTCGCCGAAGCAATCATCGAAGGCGTGTTGGGCGGTTTGGGTTCATTCAGTGCCCGTATCGGCGCCAAGCTTCTGTCTGCCGCTCAATCGGCATGGCAAAGTGTGCTGGACTTCTTCGGCATCAAGTCGCCGTCGAGGAAGGCCAAGTGGATGGCGCAGCAATTGATGCTGGGCGCGGAAAGTGGTCTGGACACGTATGGCCACGTGTTCGCTGACGCGGCTCTCAGTGTCGGGCAAGACGCTGTCGACAGCCTTAGCAAGCCATTGAGCACCATCAACGATCTTCTCGGCAGTAATTTGGTTGATTTCCAGCCCACTATTGCTCCGGTACTGGACCTCTCGCAGGTGAAGAAAGACGCGGCTTCACTTACGGATATCCTGGCCATGCCGGAATTGACGGTATCCGCGACCGCCAGCAATGCACAAAATGCCAATACCGGTTTCGAGAACAATCGCACCAGTGGTGACGGAACGGGCAACTCGGCGCCATCGGGTGGTTCGACGTTCAACTTCACGCAGAACAACACGTCGCCCAAGGCTCTGTCCACGACGGAGATCTACCGTCAAACAAAGAATCTCGTGTCTCTGACGAAGGAGGGTAGCTGATGCTGACTAAGTTTGATGTGACCAACAGTCGAGGGAATGTGCTGACGATTCCCATGATTGACGATGACGCGCAGTATGTCGTCAACGATATCGACGGTTTGGATCCGGTAGAAGCGACCCTCACAGCATCGAGCTACGCCGGTATCGATGGCGATGTTTTCCAGTCGGCAAAACGCGCCCCGAGAAACATCAAAATCAAACTTGATCTTGATCCGGATTTCGTGTCGGACACGTACACATCTCTGCGTCAGAATCTCTATCGGTTTTTCATGCCGAAATCACAGATCAAGTTCCGTTTCTATCTGGACACAGGTCTGTATGTCGATATTCAAGGCACTGTGGAGTCCATGCCGACGCCACTGTTCGACAACAATCCCCGTGTGGATATTTCCATCATGTGCTACCAGCCTGATTTCACCGATCCTCGAATCATCGACCTTTCCGGAAACACTGTGTCCGACAC
>Ga0207661_10000186_pt1 | contig 40168 bp, 40 predicted proteins | sample KBSC713LmetaG_FD_184337 | JGI IMG/M metagenome (GOLD analysis project Ga0207661, IMG submission 184337) | Corn rhizosphere microbial communities from Kellogg Biological Station, Michigan, USA - KBS C7.1-3L metaG (SPAdes) (version 2) | ecosystem: Host-associated > Plants > Roots > Rhizosphere ...
GATCCGCACGCTCTCCATCGACGCGGTCCAGCAGGCAAAATCAGGACATCCCGGGACGCCAATGGCGTTGGCGCCGCTGGTCTATACGGTCTGGAACCGCGTCATGCGGTTCGATCCGCAGGATCCGATCTGGCCAAATCGCGACCGCTTCGTTCTGTCGAATGGCCATGCCTCGATGCTGCTGTGGTCCGTCCTGCATCTGACGGGGACCCTGGCGGTGAACGCGGATTATGAACACGTGGGCAAGCCGTCGGTCACCCTCGAAGACATCCGCCGCTTCCGCCAACTCGGCAGCAAAGCCACGGGACACCCGGAATATCATTGGACGTCGGGGGTCGAGGCGACAACCGGTCCGCTCGGCCAGGGCATCTCCAACAGCGTCGGCATGGCGATCGCGCGCAAGTGGCTTGCCAGCCGTTATAACCGGCCCGGCTTCGATATCTTTGACTACGACATCTATGTAGTTTGCAGCGACGGCGACCTGATGGAAGGGATTGGCTCGGAGGCGGCCTCGCTGGCCGGGCATCTCGGTCTCGATGATTTGTGTTGGATCTACGACAACAACCACATCACGATCGAAGGCAATACGCGCATCACCTTCACCGAGGATGTCGCGACGCGCTTTCTGGCTTACGGCTGGAACGTGTTGCGCGTCGGCGATGCCAACGATGTCGAGCGGATCGAGCATGCGCTCGGGATTTTCCGGGAAACCAAGGGCCGGCCGACCCTGATCATTCTCGACAGCCATATCGGTTATGGCTCGCCGCACAAGATCGATACGGCGGCGGCGCACGGCGCACCGCTGGGCGAGGAGGAGGTGCGCCTGACCAAGCGCGCCTATGGCTGGCCGGAAGATGCCAAGTTTCTCGTTCCCGACGGGGTGCGCGAGCATTTCGATGCCGGGATCGGCGCGCGCGGCGCCGCGGCACGCGATCGCTGGAAAACGCTCTACGCCGCCTACCGCCGGGAATTACCGGATCTCGCAACCGAGATCGACCAGATGGAGCGGCGCGAATTGCCGACGGGGTGGGACCGCGACTTGCCGAGCTTTTCGCCCGATCCCAAAGGCATCGCCGGACGCGACGCTTCGGGTGAGGTGCTGAACGCGCTCGCTCGGAACATTCCATGGTTTATGGGCGGATCGGCTGACCTCGGGCCATCGACCAAGACGAGTCTGAAATTCCCTGGCGCCGGCGACTTCGAAGCCGCAACCTCTGAAGGGCGAAATCTCCACTTCGGCATTCGCGAGCACGCCATGACGGCGATCGTCAACGGCATGTCGCTGTCGAAGCTACGCTCGTTTGGGTCAACCTTCTTCATCTTCAGCGACTATGCCAGGCCGGCCATCCGGCTCTCCGCCATCATGGAGCTGCCGACGATTTTCGTCTTCACCCATGACGCCATGGGCGATGGCGAAGACGGGCCGACGCATCAGCCGGTCGAGCAGCTGATTTCGCTGCGTGCCATTCCGGGCCTGGTCGTGCTGCGGCCCGGCGATGCCAACGAAGTCGTCGAGGCCTATCGCTACGTCTTGCAGCTGCGCCACAGTCCGGCGGCCATCGCGCTATCTCGTCAATCTTTACCGACCTTCGACCGCGGTAAATATGCGTCGGCTGCGGGAGTCGGTCGCGGCGCCTATATCATGGCAGACGCCCCTGGCGGTCCGCCCGAGATCATCCTGATCGCGTCGGGCAGCGAGGTTTCTCTTATCGTCGAAGCCTATGAAGCGCTGATATCCCTGGGAATTCCTTCGCGTGTCGTCTCGATGCCCTCCTGGGACATCTTCGAGCACCAGCCGCTCTCCTACCGAGAAAGCGTGCTACCGGCCGACATCAAGGTGCGCATTGCCGTCGAGCAGGGGTCGGTGCTCGGGTGGGAGCGCTACGTCGGTGCCACCGGCCGGGTCATCGGCATGCAAACCTTCGGCGCGTCGGCGCCGCTCAAGGAGCTACAGCGCAAGTTTGGCTTTGAGCCGGAGCGCATCGTCGCGATCGCCCAGGAACTGCTCGGACGCAAATGATTAAGAACAACGATACTGCCGAAAGAGAAGCGGATAAAAAGGATCAGCGGAGCGAAGCGACGAGTCGCGCGCAGACCGGCGGTGCCGTTGCGCAGCCTTGCGCCATGGTCATCTTCGGCGCCGCCGGCGATCTGACGAAGCGCCTGGTCGTACCGGCACTCTATGACTTGGCCTGCGCCAAACGTCTGCCAGAGCGGTTTCAGCTCGTCGGCGTCGATCTGGTGTCGCAGACGACGGCAGAATGGAAACGCAACCTGACCGAGATGATGAACCAATTCGTCGCCAACAGCGGCGGCGAATTTCATGTTGCCCAGCTCGATCAAGCGGCGTGGCGCTGGCTCACCGACCGCATGACGTATCTCAAAGGTGATCTGAACGATCCGGAGGGCTATCGGCTGCTTCGCGATCATCTGGCCGGGCTCGACCAAAACGCAGGTACCGCCGGCAATTATCTCTTCTATCTCGCGGTCGCCGATCGGTTCTTCAGCATCGCGGTGTCCGGCCTCGGGAGAGCCGGCCTGACCGACGAGAAAGACGGCCATTGGCGTCGCGTCGTGATCGAGAAGCCGTTCGGCCACAACCTTGCTTCGGCCCGCGCACTCAACGCCGATATCTTAAGGACGCTGCACGAGCGCCAAATATATCGAATCGACCATTTTCTCGGCAAGGAAACGGTGCAAAATGTCATGACTTTGCGCTTTGCCAATGGAATATTCGAGCCAATCTGGAGCCGTTCCTATATAGACCACGTTCAGATCACGGCGGCGGAGACTGTTGGCGTCGAGCGGCGCGGCAAATTCTACGAGAGGACCGGCGCGCTCAGGGACATGGTCCCCAATCATCTGTTCCAGCTCTTGGCGATGACGGCCATGGAGCCGCCGATTTCGTTCGATGCCGATGCCGTCCGGGCGAAAAAGGCCGAAGTCATTCAGGCGCTCCGCCCGATGGATGAGGCGGAGGCGTTGAGCAATGCAGTGCGCGGCCAGTACGCGGCCGGCGCCGTACTGGGCAAGCCGACCAGCGCCTATCGGCAAGAGCTCGATGTGGCACGGGACTCGAAGACCGAGACCTTCGTCGCCTGCAAGCTGAACATCGATAACTGGCGCTGGGCCGGTGTCCCCTTCTATTTGCGCACCGGCAAATACATGAAGCAGCGGCAGACGGAAATCGCCATCCGCTTTCACCAGGCGCCTTATTCGCTATTTCGTGGCACGGATGTGGAGCAGTTGCATCCTAACTGGATGATCCTGCGCATCCAGCCCGACGAAGGCATCGCGCTCGAGCTCGCGGCCAAACGTCCGGGCCCGAGCGTCACCTTAGGCAATGTCGACATGACCTTCGCCTACAAGAATTATTTCAAGATGGCGCCCAGCACCGGGTACGAGACGCTGATCTACGACTGCATGATCGGCGATGCGACCTTGTTCCAGCGTGCCGACAACATTGAAGCGGGCTGGCAGGCGGTGCAACCGATACTCGACGCTTGGGCGAACCATCCACCGCGGGATTTCCCGAACTACGTCGCCGGCAGCACCGGCCCGGCGGCGGCCGACGCGCTGCTGGCGCGTGACGCCCGCGCGTGGCGACCCCTCGATTGATCACAGAAAGGAAGGCGTCGATGCGCGAGAAGCGTAAGATTTCCCTGGTAATCGCGGATGTCGACGGGACGCTTGTCACGGAACAAAAGATTCTGACGAAAGGCGCACAGGCCGCTGTTCAGGCGCTGCGTCGCGGAGGCATCGGCTTTGCGATCACCAGCGGGCGGCCGCCGCGCGGCATGGCGATGCTGGTCGAGCCCTTGGCGCTCACGACGCCCATTGCCGGCTTCAACGGCGGAATCTTCGTCAAGCCCGACATGACGGTCGTCGAGAAGCACCTTCTCGCCGCCGACACAGCGCGCCGTGCGGTCGAGCTCATCCGCGGGCACGGCATGGATGCGTGGGTCTATAGCGGCAAGGACTGGCTCGTTCACAATTCCGAAGCGCCGCACGTCGCGCGCGAGCAGTGGACCGTCAAGTTCCCGCCCACTGTCGTCGATGATTTCGGCCCGGCGCTGCAGCGGGCGGTGAAGATCGTCGGCGTGAGCGACGACCACGACCTCGTCGCGCGCTGCGAGAGGGACGCGCAGGCGGCGCTCGGCTCCGAAGCCTCGGCGGCGCGTTCGCAGCCCTATTACCTCGACGTGACCCATCCCAGCGCTAACAAGGGGACAGTGGTCGAGGCGCTCTCAAAATTCCTGTCCGTCCCCGCGTCGGAGATCGCCACCATCGGCGACATGCCGAACGACGTGCTGATGTTCCGCAAGAGCGGCCTCAGCATCGCCATGGGCAACGCCGGACCGGAGGTCCAGAAGGAGGCGCAGGCCGTCACCGATTCCTACAACGACGAGGGCTTCGCCAACGCGATGGAGCGGTTCATTCTGAACCCGGCACGTGCTGAGGGAGCGCGATGACGCCGATCATCGTCGCGCCCTCGATCCTTTCCGCTGATCTCGGCCGGCTCGGCGAGGAGATCCGCGCCGTCGACGCGGCGGGCGCCGACTGGATCCACATCGACGTCATGGACGGCCGCTTCGTCCCGAACATCAGCTTCGGTCCGGCAATCGTCGCGGCGGCCCGGCGATCGACGCAGAAGCCGCTCAACGTGCATCTGATGATCGTCGAGCCGGAGCGTTACCTTAAGGCTTTCGCCGAGGCCGGCGCCGACCATCTTCTCGTCCAGGCCGAGCCCTCGGCCACCGTCCATCTTCATCGCGTACTGTTGCGGGTCCGCGAGCTCGGCTGCAAGGCGGGGGCGGTGCTCGACCCGGCGAGCCCGATCGAGTTCGTCGAGCACGTGCTTCATCTCTGCGACGTGGTCCTTGTCATGACCGTCAATCCCGGCTTTGGCGGACAGAAGTTCCTGCCTGAGACCCTGCCGAAGATCCGCCGGCTGCGGCAGCTCTGTCGCGAACGCGGGCTCGAGCCGGCCATTGCGGTCGACGGCGGGCAGAACTGCACCAGCGCTGAGGAGGCGATCGCCGCGGGGGCGAGCGCGATCATCGCCGGCTCCGCCATCTTCGGCACGCCGGACTACGCGGCCGCGATCGCCGCCATCCGCGATGGGCGCTGCCGGGCGACAGAAAAGGAGGACCCATGACCGCCTTCTCCACGGCCGCCGTCGAAGTGCTCGCTGACTCCGAGGCGCTGGCGCGGCGCGCCGCCGGCTGGCTCCTCGCCGCGGCGCAGGCGAAGCGGGACACCTTCGCCGTCGCGCTTTCCGGCGGCTCGACGCCGCGCCGGCTCTACGAGCTGCTGGCCGCGCCGCCTTGCCGCGAGGCCTTTCCTTGGACGCGGACGCATTGGTTCTGGGGCGACGAGCGCTTCCTGCCTCACGACGACAAGGAAAGCAATTACCGCATGGTGCGCGAAGCGCTGCTGTCGCGGGCGCCTATCCCCGCCGCCAACATTCACCCGGTCCCGACCGAAGGCACAACGCCGGAGGATGCGGCCGCTGCCTACGAGCATGCGCTCCAGTCTTTCTATGGCGCGACGACGCTGGCACCGGAGCGGCCGCTCTTTGACATCGTCCTCCTGGGCCTGGGGCCGGAAGGCCACACCGCCTCGCTCTTCCCCGGCACCACGATCCTTGAGGAGCGCCGGCACTGGGTCGGCGCGGTCATCGGCGCCAAGCCCGAACCGCGCACCACTCTGACCTACCCCGCGCTCGAAAGCAGCCGCGAGGCGGCCTTCCTGGCCGCCGGCGAAGGAAAGCGCGCGGTACTCGATCGGCTCTTCGGCGGCGACGCCGCGCTGCCGGCGGCGCGGCTCCAGCCGCAAGGCGCGCTGCGCTTCTTCCTCGACCGTGCCGCCGCACCGGGCCGCCGGCCATGACACCGCCCGCACCCGCCGAACGAGATGCAATGAAGCGCGCCGCCGCCGAACGGGCGGTCGCCGAGATTAAGGACGGCATGGTCCTCGGACTCGGCAGCGGCTCGACCGCCGCTTTCGCGATCGAGGCGCTCGCCGTGCGCGTCGCCGCCGGGCTCAGCATCGTCGGCATCCCGAGCTCCGAACGCTCGGCCGCCCTGGCGCGCCGCCTCGGCGTGCCGCTCGCGAGCTTCATCGAGCACCGGCGCATCGATTTGACCATCGACGGCGCGGACCAGGTCGAGCGCGGCACGCTCGCTCTCGTCAAAGGCCTCGGAGGTGCGCTGCTCCGCGAAAAGATCGTGGCGAGCGCCAGCGCGCGTATGATCGTTGTCGTCGATGAGACAAAGCTCGTCGAACGTCTAGGTAGTCGCACGCCGCTCCCGGTCGAGATCGTCGCCTTCGGATGGCAGACGGTGCTCGATCGCCTGGCCGCGATTGGCTGCGCGCCGCGGCTGCGGCTTCTCGGCGAGGACCCCTTCGTGACCGACGGTGGCAACTACATCGCCGACTGCGCCATCCCCGAGATTCCCGATCCGGCAGGCGTGGAAGGTCGGCTCCCCGGAATCGTCGGCGTAGTCGAATCCGGCCTGTTCGTCGGCCTGGCATCCAAGATCATGGTCGGCCGCACGGAAGGCGTGGAGGTGATCGAGCGATGAAGAGCGTGAGCGACAAGAGTACCGAGCCGCCTGCTACGACTTCGCCGAATGACCTTCGGACATTGGCGATCGACATCGGCGGCACGGGGCTCAAGGCGGACGTACTCGATGCGACCGGACGCATGGTGGTGAAGCGCCTTCGCGTGCCCACCCCCCATCCCTGCCCGCCCAAAGTCTTGCTGCGCGCGCTCGCGGAACTGGTGGCGCCACTGCCATCCTTCGATCGCATCTCCATCGGCTTTCCCGGCGTCGTGCGCGACGGATGCGTCGTCACCGCGCCGCATTTCGACACCGAGCTATCGCGTGATTATTCGCTCGAGGCGGCGGTGGCGCGCGCTTTCGGGAAACCGGCGCGGCTTCTCAACGATGCCGAGGTACAGGGGCTCGGGATCGTCGCTGGGCGCGGGCTCGAGGTCGTGCTCACCCTCGGTACGGGCGTCGGCAGCGCCGTCTTCAGCGACGGCCGGCTCGCTCCGCACATCGAGCTGGCACATCATCCGATCCACAAGGACAAGACCTACAACGACTATATTGGCAATGCCGCGCGCCTCGCTGTCGGGATTAAGAAATGGAATGGCCGCGTCGAGAAGATGATTGGCATCGTCCAGTCCTTGCTACACTACGACGTGCTCTATCTCGGCGGCGGCAACGCGGCCAACATCACGATCGACCTCACTGCCAATGTCCGAATCGCTTCCAATGATGCCGGACTCACCGGTGGCATTTACTTGTGGGACGATGAAGTTTGGCAAGCCGTCCGCGGTAGTACAGCCGCGGTACGCTCGGCGGCATTCGCAGATCCCAGACAAAAACGCGCTTTAAGTCGATCGGATTTTGCTTAGCCCGTGCTGCAACGACCTAGCCTCCAGACCAGCACCGGGCGTCAAAGAGGAAAGAAAGGATGATCGGCGCCACGATCGGGCAACATCGTTTGACGGCGGAAGAACTCGCGCATCTTAACCAGCTGAGAGAACAGAGTCCGGCACAAAATGTGATAGTCGCACCGCGACTCGGCTTAGGTGATCGAGTCGCTGATTGGCTCGCCGCCACTGTCGGCTCGTGGCATTTCATTATTGTGCAGAGCCTCCTCCTGACGCTTTGGATTGTCCTCAATGTCGTCGGCTGGATCGCGGCATGGGATCCCTATCCCTTTATTCTGTTAAATCTCGCCCTCTCTTTTCAAGCAGCCTACACCGCGCCGATCATCATGATGAGCCAGAACCGACAGGCGGCGATCGACCGCCATAACGCCGAGAACGACTACAAGATCAATTGCAAGGCGGAACTCGAAATCGAGCTCCTGCATCAGAAGATCGACCTCTTGCGCGAGCAAGAGGTGGACCGACTGGTGAGGCTGGTGAGTTCGCTCGAGCGCCGCCTCCTCGATCAGTCATCAGAAAAGTGAGAAATGCCATGACCCTCAACCTCTATTATCGAATCGTCTCGCTCATGGAGCACGGGCGGTTCCTTCATGGCTATGCCGCGACTACGGTTAACAGCGGCCAGGACGAGGTCTCGAAAAAGGAAACGTAGGCGTTTGAGCGATAAATCTAATACGCGTGGTGCAAAGAAGGACGCGCGCTTTGATCTCTGGCAGCCGAGGGCGGATGCGCAGTCGTGGAGCGTTCAGTCACGATATAAAGTCGTCGTCAATCTCGGAATCGAGTTGCGGTGTCTTGCCACTGAGCATTTTGGGTTAGCGTCTATTAACGGTCGAAAGTAACTGTAGGTGCGCCCGACCAACGACACGATCTCGTCGGTCTTCTCCTTCAGTTCGGCCAGAATCGTTCCTGCGACGTGTGCTTCAGATATTCATGGGCAGCCCAGATAGGAACATGAATTCTGCCGGCGCAATTTGCGGTCAACCACTCCACGAGCTCCCGACGGGACGGTGACCCGATCTTCGTCATTCACATCAGAAAGGACGTGTCGACGTAGATGTGCGTCGAGGTATCTTTGATCAGCGATGAAAGTCGTGATTTGAAGTCGGCGCTTTTTTCGCTCTCGCTAGGAATTGTTATTAATGGTGATCTGTCTCGCACGGCCGGGTCCATCTCGACTGTAGCCGGACCCCCTTCAACACCCACGCTCGCCCCCGATTCTGAAACGATCTTGCACAACCTCTATAGCTAAGGATCGCTCAATGCAATTTTCTCAGAGTCACCGGCATCTGACATAAATGAAGACCTACTTTGGTAGGGTCGCTGGGAGTTTAGCTCCGGATGCTCCGGCTGTTGTACGGTCCCTTTTTGAAGCGCACCCAACACTCGAAACGACCCGGCGGTTTGCGGATCGTCGCGGTAGCAAACGATGAGGTGACGAAATGTTGGTCCGCTGGGGCGTCCTCGCGCGTCAATCTCCCCGTGGGGTCAGCTTGATGAGCTTGATGTAGTCGACGTCTTCTTCGCCGAACAGAAACCGTGCGACTTCGGGAAAAGTATCGTTCAGTTTGTCGAAGTCCGGCCGCGAGGTGGGTGCCTCCACAGGCGGTCCTGATTGCCTTCGGACGTGAGCGCCATGGGCACGAGAACGCATCTGCTGGAGATGATCGCGTTGTTGCGGTTCACGCCGAGGACTACGCCTCTGATGATCGTGTACTTGGCCGAACCGGGTATCGCATCGAAGACCGACAGTCGCAGGTTCTCCGTGAGCCGCTCCTCCATGATGAGCTTGTCCAGCGGTTCGGCGAGAGCGGCCAGGCTGTCCGCCGCGCGCGAATAGGCTTTCGCCCGGTACGGGTTCCCTCCGCGCAAGGCCGTGCGCTGCGCGTACTCTCGGAGCAGCTTCGCCACCGTTTTCGCGTCGGGCTTCGGCATTACTCCTCCCTTCTATTTGGATATGCTCGTTGATGGCCTTGATGTCGGTGTAGCCCCGCACATGTGCGTTCGTGGTCAGCTTATCGACGGCGTCTTCGGACGTGAGCAGTCCTTGACTGACGATTTGACCGGCCGACACCGAAGCGGCATGTAACTTCGCCAGATTAGATGGCGGTTGCCACCGAGTCAGAATGGATTGGAAGGCGAGGTAGCCAGCGCCTGTTGATTTCGAAGTCATCGCGCCAACGCCTCAATCAGCTTTCCGGCATACGATGAGAAATCGTTGAAGCCCGGCCGGATGCCAACAGCACGGCTTGTGTCGGAAAGAACTTCCGACCAGCGTTCCGATCGCTCAAAGTGAGGCGCGATTGCCGTCCACTGTTCATCGGAAAGTGTCGCTTCCTGGCTCAATTGCCTAAGAAGCTCTGCGGCGGCTGGATTGCGGGGATCACTTGGGAAACGCTGCGCGACGGCATCACGCCAACGCGCAGTGTTCTTGAGGCTGGTGTGTAACGCGGCCTCGCATTCAAGTTTTGTAGTCATTGCTTTCATTGAATTTGACCGGAAACACCCGGCCTGTGATGCACGAAAAGAAAGAACCGGCGTGCGCACCGGGTAGCGGATTAAGGTTGAGTGGTTAGGTTAAATCGGGACGGCGCTTGAGCCGCCGCGGTGCTGCCATTATCGCTATAACGCCGGACATCTTGGCCGAACACTAAACCGCAGCGGCACGGTCAAATTGCGAATGTTCGGCTCGGATCGCCGGGGTTTCCCAAGTACCCGGCGGTCCACTCAGCAAATTGATTGGTCGGTCTAATTCATGTCAGACGAAATCAAATGCGAAGCTTGTAATGGCAGCGGGGTTCAGGTCATCAAACATCCAACAGAACCCAGCAAGAGAACGATCGCGCGTTGCAAGGTTTGTGAGGGCAAAGGCCGGGTAAAGAAAACCACCTAACAAGGGCATTACTTCGTGAGTGTTGCCAACGCAGGCTGGTCCCGGCGCTTCGACGAACCGATATCACTTCCGAACGGTCGCAAGCTGGCAACGCTGCGCGACGCTGGCGAGTACATCGCTGCGCTTCCACCGAAGGTACACAACACGAAACGATGGGAGGCGGCTGCGAAGGCGCTGATGCTTGTCGTCGAGTCTGGTGATCCTACGATGCTGGCACGCATCGGAATGGTGCGGGCGGTTAATCCCGATAAGGGCGGGCCGCCAGAGCCGCGCCAGAAGCGGGCGAAGAAGTATCGGGTTGTGAAATGAAAGAGGCCGCCAACTGGAGGCGGCCTCTCCGAATAGGCTTAATATGGCAAACCCCGCCACCGTCAGCACTTGCCATTGTCAGCCGTAGTCGTGCGGTCGCCGCTATAGATGTTAATCATCTTGCAACCACCAGCACCCCACGCCATGTCGATATGGGCGTAGCCGAGTTCGATCGAGATTCCGCCGCCCCCGCTGATTTCGCCCAATTCGCTCATCGTCAGTTCGCAAACTTCGTTGTCGAGCTTGGTCATGTTATTCCCCTGTTTTCTAGGAGGGGCCATCCCCTCTCAATCGGTGGTCGCACGAATACTTCGCACGGTTCGTTTGCGCGGCGATGGCCGTCAAACGGGAAGGCATTCGAGTGAGACAGGTCACACGGGCGGGCGGTCAACTGTCTATAGCCTCTATCATGGCGTCGATCTGAGACTGGCGCCAACTGCCCAAGTCGATAATTCCCGGCAGAATCTGTCGGCTTTTGTGACCAACACGCTCCCCCGCTACCATATTGATTCTGCCGGCCTGGGGCGCGATGATCGCCGACGGCAAGCAGTACATGTTTTTCAGCCCCTGGGTCATCACGATCCCCGGGGTGGCGCTGTTCATGCTCGTGCTCGGGATCAATCTGCTGGGCGACGGCATCCGCGACCTGACCGCGCCGGAGAATCGGAGTTGAGCGCACTTCTCGAAATCCGGTGTCTCGACGTCAGAATTCCCCTGGCGACGGGCACCTTGCACCCGGTTCGCGACGTCAGCCTGTCGGTCGCGCGCGGCGAGACGCTTTGCATCGTTGGCGAATCGGGTTGTGGCAAGTCGCTGACCTCGCTGGCCATCATGAATTTGCTGCCCAAGCGGGCGCGACGTACTGCGACCCGGCTCGTCTTCGACGGGATCGATTTGACCGGCTTGGGGGAGCGCGAGATGGCCGATGTCCGCGGCGATCGCATGGCGATGATTTTCCAGGAGCCGATGACCTCGCTGAACCCGGCCTACACCATCGGCAACCAGCTCGAGGAAGCGCTGATGCGTCATCGCAAGGTTGCTCGCACGGCGGCCCGTGACCGCGCAGTCTATCTGCTTGAAAAGGTCGGTATCACCGCGGCCGGCCAGCGGCTTGCGCAATATCCGCATCAACTGTCGGGCGGGCTTCGTCAGCGGGTGATGATTGCAATGGCGCTGATGTGCGGCCCCAGGCTGATCATCGCGGATGAGCCGACGACAGCGCTCGATGTAACGATACAGGCCGAGATTCTGCGTTTGCTCGCGGCCCTTCAGCGCGAGTTCGACATGGCCGTGGTCCTGATCACCCACGATCTCGGGATCGTCGCACGCATCGCCGACCGGGTCGCCGTGATGTATGCCGGGCAAATCGTCGAGATCGGACCGGTGAAAGACATATTCACGCGTCCCCTTCATCCCTACACGCAGGGCCTGCTCCGCTGCATTCCGATTCCCGGCCGCACCCGGCCGGGCGAGCATCTGGGCTCGATCCCCGGCATGGTGCCGAGCCTGATCGGGAAGATCCAAGGTTGCGCCTTCCGCAACCGTTGCCCGCATACCTTCCCTGCTTGCGCGACCACCGAGGTGTCGCTGGTCGAGGTGACCGGCGAGCATGGCTATCGTTGTATTCTTTCGCCGCAAGCCAGCGCGGCGAATGCCGCCGAGGTGGCCGCCGTATGAGCCGCCCCGTGCTCGAAATTCGCAACGTCGAGCGACGCTTCGTGGTCGACGGAGGATTGTTCAAGGCCCGGCGGGTGCTACACGCGGTCAACGGCGTCTCGCTCACCGTCGGCAAGGGCGAAATCCTTGGGCTGGTCGGAGAGTCGGGCTGCGGCAAGTCCACGCTCGCACGCATGATGCTGGGACTTCTGCCACCCAGCAGTGGCGAAATCCTCCTTGACGGCACGGTGGTCGGCAAACTCGACCGCGGCGCCATGGCCCGACGCGTGCAGCCGGTTTTTCAGGACCCTTATTCCTCTCTCAATCCGCGCAAGACGGTTGGTGCGATCATCGGTTTGCCGCTGGCGGTTCACCGGCTCGGCCGGCCGGCGGAACGCCGCGCCAAGGTCGATGATATGATGGAGCGCGTGGGCCTGGCGCGCCGGCTTCATGGCGCCTATCCGGGCCAGCTCTCCGGCGGCCAGCGCCAGCGCGTCGCCATTGCTCGCGCCCTGATCACCCGGCCGGAGGTGATGATCTGCGACGAGCCTACCTCGGCGCTCGATGTCTCGGTGCAGTCGCAGATTCTCAATCTCCTGCAGGATCTGCAGCGGGAATTCGGACTGACGCTGCTCCTGATCAGCCACAATCTGGCCGTTGTCCAGCACATGGCGACGCGGGTCGCCGTCATGTATCTGGGACAGATCGTCGAGGAGAGCGACACGGTTTCGCTGTTCCGCGCGGCCAGGCATCCTTACACCCAGGCACTGCTTGCCTCTATTCTGACGCCGGAGCCGGAACTCGGTTTGCCCGACACCCACCTGGGCACAGCTTTTCCCAATCCGTTGGAGCCGCCCACGGGCTGCACCTTCCATCCGCGCTGCCCCCATGCGATGCAGGTTTGCTCGCAAGATGCGCCTTCGCCGCGAACGATCGCCGGCGGCTCGGTTCGCTGTCACCTTTACGATGCCGAATCCACGGAGATGCCGGGCGGCGCCTCGGCGCAGGTGGCCACCTGTTGATTGAGCGCCAGGTCGACGTCCCGCTCTTCGTCTTGCAGCGGGAGCATTCGATCTCGGCCCATGAATGGGTTCGGTCCAGCATCCAGCCGTGCTCCTCGCACAGTATGTCGAATTCCTCGAAGGAGACGGCGCCCGCATTTTCGAGCACGCCTGTCGTATGGGGCTCGAAGGCATCGTTCCAAGCGGATGGACAGCCCTTACCGCGCAGGTCGTTCGAAGTCCTGGCTCAAGGTTAAGAACCGCAGGCACCCGGCCATCGCACGCGTGCTCGAGGCATTCGACAGATAGACGAAAGCCGCCGTCGAACGCACCGTAAGCCGTTTGAAACCCGTCGACACGGGCGGCGATGGCAAGAAAACTAAAGACCTACGTGACCTCGTTGGATATTTTTCGAGACGCAGGCGGAGGCACAGCAATTTGCTGGTTCCCGATAACGCCCGAGCGAACGCGTATGCTGCGGTTCGTTGTCTGGACATGCATGATCAACGCAGCCGACGCCGTCCCTTCGGTCGGTCCGCCAGCACGTTACGAATCGAAAAGCTGGAATGGATTCGCGCGATGCCTGGAAGGGTTGAGAGAATCTCCTTATGGATCCGCTCAAATTCCACGGCGTTTTCCGCCTCGACGCGAAGAAAGTAATCTGCTCCACCGGTCATTAGATAGCATTCTTGAATCTCTGGATGCTTTCGCACCGCGTTCTCGAACCGATTGAGGTACTCTACTGTCTGACGCTCCAGTGTGATGTTGATCAGCACGGCAATGCCTTGAGAATCGGTGCTCCCCAGCAGCACGGTGTAACCTTGGATGACGCCAGCGTTCTCAAGGAGCTTTATTCGTCGCAAGCAAGCCGAAGGTGAGAGCCCGACCTCCTCCGCCAACTGAACATTGCTTGCCCTGGCATTCACCCGCAGTGCACGCAAAATATTTCGATCTATGTTGTCCACGAGATGGTACCATTTGTTTCAGTGGTTCGCAGATTATTTCAATTTGTTCCCATCAATCGAATAATCAAGAGCAAAATACGCGGATATTGATCGATTGTTGCAATATGGTTTTGCCGTCGAAGGCGAAATGACGATCGATTGGAAAGACAAGCCGACCATGCCCCGATGCACGTTGGACGGGATTCACGTGCGCCTCGGGTCCCACAGAATAGCGGACTTCAGCTTGCCAGGCTTGTCGATGTGATCGGCGGTTCATCAGGCAATTGAGATGCCGCGGCTGACGCCATAGTCGCCGAAAGGATGGTCACTACAGTTCTCGGCCATCGCGTCGCAAGGTTGGCTTCGCTGAAGCGCGATTTCGAGTGATGCGCGCATATGTAGAAGAACACACACGTTGGATCAAGACAATGAAGGTTATCATCTTGGGCGCGGGCGTTATCGGTGTCACGACCGCCTATCAACTCGCGAAGGCCGGGCACGAAGTCGTTGTCGTCGATAGGCAGCCAGGTCCGGCAATGGAAACGAGTTATGCGAATGCCGGGGAGGTATCCTTCGGCTACTGTTCGCCTTGGGCAGCGCCTGGAATTCCCATGAAGGCGCTCAAGTGGCTGCTCATGAAGCATGCGCCATTGATTCTTCGTCCAAAGATGGACGCGGCCATGCTTTCGTGGTGCTTTCGAATGCTCTTGAATTGCACGTCCAAGCGATATGCTCTCAACAAGGGACGGATGCTGCGCCTGGCTAATTACAGTCGCACGGCCCTCGCCGAGCTTAGAAACGAGGCGGCGCTCGACTACGACGAGCGTATGCAGGGAACACTGCAGCTTTTTCGGACGCAGCAGCAACTTGATGCGTCTGCAAAGGACGTGAAAGCTCTCGCGGCTGACGGCGTTCCTTTTGAAGTCTTGGATCGCGATGGTTGCGTCCGTATTGAGCCGGCATTGCGTCACGTTCGAGATCGGATCGCGGGCGCTTTACTGACCCCGCAGGACGAAACCGGCGACTGCTTTAAATTCACCAATGCGCTCGAAAAGAAGGCTGCAGCGTTGGGTGTCGGCTTTCGATATGGGCACTCGATCGAGGAACTCGACGTTGAAGGTGGGCAGCTTCGCGGGGTGATCACGGATCGAGGTGTGATTCGGTCGGATGCGACGGTTGTCGCCTTGGGAAGCTATTCGCCGCTTCTCCTCAAGAAAATAGGAATCAAATTGCCCGTCTATCCTATCAAGGGATACTCGCTGACCATCCCCATCATTGATGCATCGCGGGCGCCGGAATCGACGGTCATGGATGAGACATACAAGATTGCAATCACTCGTCTGGGCGACAGGATTCGCGTCGGCGGCATGGCCGAAATCTCGGGCTATACGAATGATCTCGTCGATGCTCGGCGCAGGACGCTAGAATATTCAGTCATGGATTTGTTTCCGGGCGGCAATCCAAAGGAAGCATCGTTTTGGTCAGGCTTGAGACCGATGACACCGGATGGCACGCCGGTTGTCGGAGGGACAAACGTACGAGGTCTGTTCTTGAATACCGGACATGGAACTCTCGGCTGGACGATGAGCTGCGGTTCGGCGCGAGTCGTGGCCGACCTGGTTTCGGGCCGAGAGCCCGAAATTGAGACCGAGGACCTTGGATTGAGGCGGTATCAATAGACATCTTGATTCCCGTGCGTCGAGACGAGGAGCGGCATGGCGACAATTTGCAGTGGGCGAGACTGGTTCGCAATTGAGGAGCTATCGTTGAGCGGACGTCGGAGTATTCGCGGGTCTCTTTGAAACTCTGTCGGGCCGATGTTCGAAGTCAATGTCAGGGTGCATTAGGACGTGCGCTAAAGGCGGCTGGGGGAGTGGGATATGGCGACGGCGCTGGTATGGCACGAGAAGATGATGTGGTTCGACGCCGGTACCTTTGCGGGGCCGTTGCGTGGTGTGTATCCGGTGCAACCGGGCGAAGCCTCTGAAAATCCAGAAGCTAAGCGACGGATCAAAAATCTGCTTGATGCCTCGGGGATGAGTGATGCGCTTACGCTGATAGTTCCGAAGCCGGCAGAAGAAGCCGACATTCGTCGGGTGCACACGGCACGGTTACTCAACGAAGTGAAGGAGAAATCGGCGGGTTTTGGCGGGCAACTCGGAGCGAGTTCATACTTGGGAACGGGTGGCTATGAGATCGCAGCGCTGGCTGCCGGAGCAACCATTGCTGCGTCCGACGCCGTCATCGGCGGCGGAATACGCAATGCGTATGCGCTGGTGCGGCCGCCTGGCCATCACGCGACGCCGGATGGAGGCATGGGCTTTTGCGTGTTCAACAACATCGCCGTGGCCATTCGCCACGTTCAGGCGACGCACGGTCTCGGACGTGTCGCCGTAGTTGATTGGGATGTTCATCACGGCAACGGAACGCAAACCTGCTTTTTTGACGATCCCTCCGTCCTGACGATCTCGATCCATCAGGAGGGCGTGTTTCCACGTGCATCTCAGGGGGTGCATGGTGCACTGAACGAGGTGGGAACGGGCAAGGGCTATGGTCACGCAATCAACATCCCGCTTCCTGCCGGCTGCGGCGGCGGCGCCTATCGGGCAGCCTTTGAGAGAGTAGTGCTGCCGGCACTCGATCGCTTCAAACCCGAGCTGATCTTCGTTGCCTGTGGCCTCGATGCCGGCAACAACGATGCGCTGGGCCGCATGGCGCTCGGGCCCGAAGATTTCCGATGGATGACCAAGGCCGTGATGACAGCAGCGGACCGAAATTGTGCTGGCCGCCTGATCTTGTCGCATGAAGGAGGTTACCATGCGCCCAGTGCGCCGTTTCTGGCATTGCCAATCTTTGAAGAGCTGTCGCAAACCTTTCTCGGCATCCCGAATCCGGTCGCAGAACGGATCGAAGGGCAGTTCGCATCGGCCTTGTTGCCGCACCAATTAGATGCGGTCGAAGCGGCGCGTCTAGCGGCGCCGTTGCTGCAAGATCTGTAAAGCATCAGTTTTGGTCTCGGTATTTTGATGGGCCCAGGGATTTTACGTCTGCGGGACGATTGCGAGGGGCTCACCCGTGTCGGCGAGGATCGCGGCTTGGCGCGTTGCCGCTCATAGCGCCGGATTGTGACGTCACATAAAGGGGATCGAGCTCAAGCCGCAACAGATCTCGACGGCCTTTCGATTTCATTCGGTGCCTTCAGTTTCTCGACTAAGCACGCTCAAGGTGTTGTCAATAGCTTTGACGATCCGAGAAGAATCGGGAGAACGCGATGCGATGAAGCGATTTCTGAGGGTATGGATACTGGCAATCGACTGCTCTATCGCGATCGTATCTGCTGTCCTCCGGAGCTGATCCATTTCAGTTGCGTCGATTCGTCTTGCGTTTCGATACCAGATGTCCTTGGTTCGGCTAAACGAAAACCCTAGTCGTCGTGAAGCGCGGATGACGGCCGCCTTGACTTTGTCTCCCGCTGGTCGAGGCTCTACACATCGCCGGACCAAACCCAAAGGATCGAATCGCGATCGCCTCGCTCCTGGGCCGGTTCGGGCTATCCGAGCCGGAGCTTTACGCCAAAGTGTTCGAAAGCAACAGCGAGGTGCTGCAGACGTTCGAGCGCATGGTCGCTGCGCGCGAACGGGGCCGTCGCAAGCTGCGCAAGGAAGACGAGCGTCGTCGCCGGTGGCAGGAACGGCAAGAGAATGAGACCAAGCGGGAGCGCCGCACAAATGGCCAGCGAAAAGCAGCTTAGGGCCAACCGTGAAAACGCCATGCGGAGTACGGGACCGAAAACCGCGGCCGGATGCTTGAAGTCCAGCCGCAATGCCTTGCGCCATGGTTTGTCGCTTCCCCTTACGGCCGATCCCGTGGCAGCGATGAAGGCAGGTCAGATCGCGCAGCTATTGGCGCCTGAAGCGGCCGATGATTTGCAGGTAGTGGCGGCAGTAGAAATGGCGCAAGCCCAGGTCCAGCTCCTGCGGGTCGCCGCCGTCCGCCGCAAACTGATAGCCGGCCTTGAAGTCGGGTCGGTGAATCTCAACCAGATGCGCCGGCTCGCGGCTTTGGACCGCTACGAACGCCAGGCTCTCGTCCGGCGCAGACGTGCCGCGCGGAAGCTGTCGGCCGTCGGCGGTACCTGCACCGACCGAGGAGAATTGAAGGCGTGACGATTTTGACAGAACGAACCCAATTTTGGGTGTGCTAGAGCCGGAGATCGGTGAACGCATCTTCCGCGCCCGAGAAATGGATCGCGTGCTTCTAGTGTCGTCGCCTCTGCGGAAGGCGGTAGGGCGGCACACCATGGCGGTTGAGCGTGGAGGTAGCGGGCGGCACAGGCTGATTGATCGGATTCGAAAATGTCGGGCTCGAGCTCGACTGGGTCGGCACCGGCGTCGCGCGGCCGCTCTGAGCGAAGGCGTGGCCGGTCATGGCCGCGAGCGGCAACACGCACAGTGTCGAAACCCGCAAGGCCTGATGGAACGAAGGCATGATCAATCTCCAAATCTTGCAGTGACTAGAGTAACCAGCGCGTGGCGAGTCCGGTTCCTGCGCGATCATCTGCGTGGACAAGTCCGGCCGCAACCTACCAGAGATGTGATCTCCAGTGGCAACCGGGATGGCCCGCGACCTTTTGCGCTGCTCGTTCTCGGTTGTTAATCATTGCCGGGCGTTGAAAGAATATTTCGCTCGATCCGGATCAGTCTTTGGGATGGGGTCAACCGGTTTGTCGCGACGAGAAAATCCGCCTAAACTGCGTTGGTGGGTGACATCTTGACCAGACTGTTCGAACGATGAGCTCGGGCCCGGTGGGGAGGTCTGTGCAGGATATCGCGGCGGCGCATCCCGAGGTGGAATTTGCGCTGGTCTTGGCGCGAACAATCGAATCCGCGAAAACCGATCCCGAGCAGTTGCGCGGCGCCATCTACGAGCTGGCCCGTCAGAAGCTGCAGCAGCTGTCTCATGACGATCCATCCGAAAAGGCGCGCCTGATGCAGGCGCTCGAGGTGGCGATCGCCGGCGTCGAAGATCATCACATCAAGGCCAGCGCCGTTGAGAGGTTTCCCCTGCCGACGCCAGTGCCGCTGCTCGCCGGTTCCGGCTCGGAACTCATACCGGCGCCGATCGCCTCCAGCGGAGCAGCGCAGGCTTCGTACAGCGGCAGCCGCTACAATTGGGATATCAACGTCAGCAAGCCGGCTGCGAAGCGCTTGAGGTGGGCGTCTTCGACGGCCTTGCGCTATTGCGCCATGCTGGCCTTGTTCGCGATCATTGCCGGCATTGTGGTTGCGCAGCGGCACGGCGTCAGTCTTGCCTCGCTCCGAGACGCTGTCACCAGCCTCTGGACCAGCCCGAAAGCCGAGCCGTCGAAAGTCGCGGAGGCCGCGGCCGAAGCCAATGCAGCGCCGAAGAGCGACCCGCTGCTCCCGACCGCTTACGGCGTCTACGCCGTGAGTGCCGACAAGCTGTACGAATTGACGGCGCTGCAGATCCGCGCACCGGATCCGCGTGTCGCCATTTCGGCGGCCATCACAACCCCGAGCGCGACCATCCTTCCGGATGGACACGTCAGGTTCGTCGTGTTTCGCGCCGGCACTGATAACGGCTCTGCCGGCTTGATCGAGGTGCGCCTGATTGCGCGTGTGAAGCGCGCCACGACCTTCGATGCCACCGGAAAGCCGGTCGTGGCGACGGCCGATGACACCTGGGTCATTCGCAATATATCGACGCCTTATCGCGCTGCTCCGGTCAAGGATGAGCCGCAGATGTACGAGATTCAGCCGCGCGAGCCGGATGATGCGCTTTCTCCCGGCCGCTATGTGCTCGTGGTCAAGGGACTGGCGTACGATTTCACCATCGACGGGACGGAGACCGACAAGCGGCATTGTCTCGAGCGGCTGGCGGCGGCGAACGGGACCTTCTATTCCCCGTGCCAGGATCCTTAAGGTGAAAACGGCGCGCTGCCCCGCCCGCTTAACCTTAGCAATTAACACAGGTTCGGTTTTTGCGACGCCTTCATGGACCCTGCCCGAGGTTCGGTGCTATTCCCACGCCTTGTCGCAATCGGGGCAGAGACTTGAATGTTGCTGGTGACCGGCGGTGCCGGCTTTATCGGGTCGAATGTGGTGGCCGCGCTCAATGATGCCGGCCGGACCGATATCGCCGTCTGCGACTTCCTCGGGAACGAGGGCAAGTGGCGCAATCTCGCCAAGCGCCAGATTGCGGCTTTCGTGCCGCCCGCAGAGCTCCAGAGCTGGCTGACGGGACGGCGCCTGGATGCGCTCATTCATCTCGGAGCGATCTCGGAGACGACCGCGACGGACGGCGACCTCGTCATTGAGACCAATTTCAATCTCTCGATGCGCCTGTTGGATTGGTGCACCTCGACCGCGACCCCGCTGATTTATGCTTCCTCCGCGGCAACTTTTGGCGATGGCGAGGAGGGTTTTGACGACGATCAATCACTCGCAGCGCTGAAGCGGCTGCGCCCGATGAATCTGTACGGTTGGAGCAAGCACCTGTTCGACATGGCGGTCGTGGCGCGCGCCGAACAGGGCGATAAGCTGCCGCCGCAATGGGTGGGTTTGAAATTCTTCAACGTGTTCGGCCCCAACGAGTACCACAAGGGAACCATGGCGAGCGTGCTGGCGCGCCGGTTCGGCGACATCAAGAGCCGCCGGCCCGTGCAGTTGTTCAAGTCGCATCGCGACGGCATCGCCGACGGCGACCAGCGCCGCGACTTCATCTATGTCGACGACGTCGTGCGGGTGATGATGTGGCTGCTCGCCACGCCCTCGGTTTCCGGCATCTTCAACGTCGGCACCGGGAAGGCGAGAAGCTTCAAGGATCTGATGCTGTCGGCCTATGCCGCGCTGGGGCTCGAGCCGAACATCCACTACATCGACATGCCCGAGCAGATCCGCGGCAGCTACCAGTATTTCACCCAGAGCGAAGTCGGACGGCTTCGAGCGGCCGGCTACAATGGCGGCTTCACCAAGCTTGAAGATGCGGTCGGCCTTTACGTCAGGGATTATCTCGATCGCCCCGATCGGTTTCGCTAGGTATCCGCGCTTGAGGCGTGCAGGTCGGCGGGCGAACGCTTTTTGAATGGAGCGGCTGCAATGACAAAGGACGCATCGCTTTCGCCATCTCAGCTCAATTGCGGAAGGTGCGGCAAGACCAAGTTTCCAAGCAGCTCCTTCGGCCGTTCGCCCGCGCCGCCCCCAATTGTCCAGGCCGGCACCGTCGCGGTCGAGGACGTCCCGTGTAGCGTTCGACCAGAATGACACGGAGCCCCTGCCGGGATGACGTGACGGCCGTAGCCAAGCCAGCCGCGCCGCCCCCAATAACCAGAACACTAGCATTGCGAACGAGGATGGTCCTCTGGTCGTGGACTGGCTCCGCGCAACAGTTAGGAGTAAGATGAAAGTCTGGTGTTTGACATGAGAGACTATCCGACACTCCGCGTCGGCGCCCGGTACAAGGGCGGGGGACAAACAGGGCCGACGCAAGAGCAAACGCAGGCGAAAGATTCATGCGATCGGCCCGCAAGCCCTCGTATGCAAGAGACAAGTGGCTGGCGTCTCATCGGGCTGTATTTCTACTGTGTCTTGCTTAGTGCGCTTGCGGCTGCACTGGCCGCCATCATCGGCGTCGCGCCTTTTTGGATATCGCTAGTCTGATCGACCCATCCATCAAAATAATCGGATCGAACGGGTTGATTTAGAATCTGCGTGTTCAGGGCTCGCTAATGAGCCAAGAGGTCTGCCCGTCGTTCCCTTGAGAGAAGGTTCCGCAGAGACCCCGCCCCAAGTTGCACATTCAACGGACTCAGGCATCATAAGGACGGCGAGAAGTCAGAGATGCCGTCGAGGTCTGGGACAGATAGTGATTTCCCCTGAAACGCTCCTCATTGCGCTCATTGCGCTTCCCTTTGTGGGAAGCTGTCTGGCCGCCCTGTTTCGCGCAAACGCACGGAACGCAGAAGCGTACCTGGCCGGAGTCGTCGCCTTGACCGCTCTGGTAATAGTGATCGCGACTTACCCGCGCGTCGTCGGCGGTGGGGTGATCCAATACAAGGCAGCCTGGGTTCGGGAACTCGGCCTCGAGTTCAGCCTGAGGATGGATGGCTTGGCTTGGGTGCTTGCCGCGTTGATCGCTAGCATCGGATTCCTGGTGGTGTTGTACGCCCGGTACTACATGCCCCCCGCCGACCCCAAGCCGCGCTTCTTCTCGTTCCTGCTCGCCTTCATGGGCGCGATGCTTGGGATCGCTCTCTCGGGCAACCTGATCCAACTGGTCTTCTTTTGGGAATTGACCAGCCTCTTTTCCTTCCTGTTGATCGGCTATTGGCACCAAACCGCACAAGCGCGGGATGGCGCGCGCATGGCGCTCATCATGACGTCGGCGGGCGGACTCTGCCTATTCGTCGGCATACTGATACTCGGCCATATCGTCGGCAGCTACGATCTCGATCGAGTGCTTGCGTCCGGTGCTGCGATCCGCTCCCATTCACTCTATCTTCCGGCGCTTATCCTCGTTCTTATCGGCGCCCTGACGAAGAGCGCCCAGTTCCCGTTTCATTTCTGGCTGCCGCACGCGATGGCGGCACCGACGCCGGTCTCAGCCTACCTTCATTCGGCTACAATGGTGAAGGCCGGCGTGTTCCTGCTGGTGCGGCTCTGGCCTGCGCTGGGAGGTACCAACGAGTGGCTGTGGCTCGTGGCCTCGGCCGGCCTCGTCACCTTCATTCTAGGCGCGTTCATCGCCGTATTCCAGCAAGACCTGAAAGGGTTGCTTGCCTATTCGACAATCAGCCATCTCGGGCTGATCACCCTGCTCATCGGCCTGGATAGACCGCTGGGGCAAGTGGCCGCCATCTTCCACATCGTGAACCACGCGACATTCAAGGCGTCGTTGTTCATGGCGGCCGGCATCATCGACCACGAAGCCGGCACGCGCGACATCCGGCGGCTGAGTGGCCTCTGGCGATTCATGCCGATCACGGCGAGCCTGGCCATGGTTGCTGCCGCAGCGATGGCGGGTGTCCCGCTGCTGAATGGCTTCCTTTCAAAGGAGATGTTTTTTGCGGAGACGATTGAAGTCCACGACAACTCGCTCGTAGATCAAGCGCTCCCCTATATCGTCACTGTAGCGAGCATGTTCACGGTCGCTTACTCGCTGCGCTTCATACGCGATGTGTTTTTCGGACCCCCACCTCAAGCGCTGCCACGCACGCCGCGTGAGCCGCCATTCTTCATGCGTTTTCCCGCAGAGATTCTCGTGCTGACGTGCTTTGTGGTCGGCGTCCTCCCAGCTCTTACCATTGGTCCGCTGCTTGAAACCGCGGTTCGCGCCGTCCTCGGCCCCAACGTTCCAGAGTACAGTCTCCGGCTTTGGCACGGCTTCACGCCTGCATTTCTGATGAGCTTGGTCGCTATCTTCGGTGGCGTCGCTGTGTATTTCATGCTGCGCCCATATCTGCTCGTCAACGACGGTCCGCCACTGCTGCGCCGTATCAGGGGGCAACGCATCTTTGATCTGGCACTTGTTACCGTTTCCTGGCGGCTTGCCCGGCGGCTCGAGAGTCTCCTGGGTACGCGACGATTGCAGCCACAATTGCAGTTGCTTGTTTGCGCCGCGCTGCTTGCCGGGTTGGTGCCCGTCTATACGCGCGGAGTTGGATCGGCGGTGCTGACGCGGACAACGTTCGACTTCGTGTTCGGGATTGTTTGGGCGGTCGGGATCGCCTGCACGTTGGCCGCGGCTTACCAAGCCAAGTTCCATCGCCTCGCAGCGCTGATCCTGCTGGGCGGCGCCGGCATCGTGACCTGCATCAGCTTCATTTGGCTCTCTGCGCCTGATCTCGCATTGACCCAGCTGGTTGTGGAGACGGTCACGACGGTCTTGCTTCTGCTCGGATTGCGCTGGTTGCCGAAGCGGGTCCGGGAGTCTGGCTCGGCCAGTGCAGCGCCCATGGTTACTCGCTGGTATCGCCTGCGCGACTTCGGCATCGCGTTCGCTGCGGGATCGGGATTGGCGGCGCTGTCCTACGCCATCATGACCCGTCCACAGCCGCACAACATCGCGGGCTACTTTGTCGAGAACGCCTATGCTCAGGGTGGCGGCACCAACGTTGTAAACGTCATTCTCGTGGACTTCCGGGCGTTCGATACGTTTGGCGAGATCACAGTGCTCGGAATCGTCGCACTCACCGTCTACGCGTTGCTGCGGCGGTTCCGGCCTGCTGCCGAGAGCATCCCGATGCCTGATCAGCAGCGCAGCCAGGATGTCCACGATGAGGCGCACCCGAACCGCCGAAAAGGCGACACGGTCAAGGGCGCGATGGCGACCCCTGCGCTCATGATCACCATTCTGTTCCCATTCATCGGCACGGCCGCCGTATTCCTGCTCTTGCGCGGGCATGACCTTCCCGGCGGAGGGTTTGTCGCCGGCGTAACCATGGCGGTGGCATTCATCCTCTTGTACATGGCTCGCGGAACCTTATGGGTGGAAGCACGCCTGCGCATCCTGCCGGTGCGGTGGATGGGCGCGGGCCTGCTGCTTACCGTCAGCACTGGCGCGGCCGCGTGGTTGTTCGATCGCCCCTTCCTCACCTCGTCATTCTCCTATCTCGACGTTCCATTGATCGGACCTGTTCCGCTCGCGAGTGCTGCGCTGTTTGACGTTGGCGTGTTTGCGTTGGTGGTCGGTGCGACAGTGCTGATGCTGATCGCGATCGCGCATCAGTCGGTGCGCAGCCACCGAGCGCCGGGCCGCCGCGAACCCCTCCCGCCTGTCGCGCCTCCGACAGAGGTGAAGTGATGGAGACGATACTTGCACTCGGCATTGGTGTGCTCGCCGGTTCAGGTGTGTGGTTGATCCTTCGACCGCGCACGTTTCAGGTGATCGTCGGCCTGTCGCTGCTCTCCTATGCGGTTAATCTTTTCATTCTGGCCATGGGGCGGCTCGGGTCCGAAGTGGCTCCGCTCCTGGCGGACCGAGCGGCTGGCGATCCCGCGCAGTACGCCGATCCGCTCCCGCAAGCACTGGTCTTGACGGCGATCGTGATCAGCTTTGCGACCACAGCGCTGTTCCTGGTCGTACTGCTTGCGTCGCGCGGTCTAACGGGCACCGACCATGTTGACGGGCGGGAGCGGGAACCGTGATCCGTCTTGGCGACCATCTGATGATTGTACCGGTGGTGCTGCCGCTATTCGTCGGCGCCGTCATGCTCGTTCTCGGTGGCGAGCGAAGTCGCAACGTAAACGCCGCGCTTAATGTGGCGACGACGCTTGCGCTCGTCGCGGTTGGGATCGCGCTGGTTCGAGAAGCTGACGCGAGTCCGACCGGCGTGTCGGGAGTGTACCGTCTGGGCGGCTGGCCCGCGCCGTTCGCTATTGTGCTCGTGGTGGATCGGCTGGCTGCCCTCATGGTGCTCTTGACCAGCATCGTCGCGGTCGCCGCGGTTGTATTCTCGGTCGTTCGCTGGCACCGGGTCGGAATATTTTTCCATCCCTTGTTTCAGTTCCTGCTGATGGGGATCAATGGAGCGTTTCTCACCGGCGATCTGTTCAATCTTTTCGTTTTCTTCGAGGTCCTGCTTGCGGCTTCGTATGGTCTGGCGCTGCATGGCTCGGGATCGGCCCGAATCATGGCCGGAATGCATTACATTGTCATCAACCTCGCAGCTTCACTGTTGTTTCTGATCGGCGTAAGCCTCATCTACGGCGTCTGCGGCACGCTCAACATGGCCGATCTTGCCGCACGCATCCCCTCCATCCACGCGGAGAATCGCGCATTAGCCGAAGCTGGAGCCGGTATCCTCAGCATCGCGTTTTTGGTCAAGGCGGGCATGTGGCCCCTGTGCTTCTGGCTACCCGCTACTTATGCCGCCGCGCCGCCCCCTGTGTCAGCGATTTTCGCGATCCTCACCAAGGTGGGCGCCTGTATCGTGCTCCGGCTATGGCTGCTCTTGTTCGGAGACGCAGCGGGAGCGTCAGCTCAATTCGGCGGCGAATGGCTGCTGCTGGGCGGGATGGCGACCGTCGCGTTCGGCGCAATCGGCAGCCTCGCGTCGCAGGATATGGCGCGGCTCGCGGCCTTCTCGGTGCTTGTGTCATCCGGCACGGTGCTCGCCGCCATTGGCATGGGGCAGGTGGGGGTGACGGGCGCAGCGCTGTTCTATCTAATCAGTTCGACGCTCGGCTTGGCCGCATTCTTCCTCCTGGTCGAGCTCGTCGAGCGCGGTCGCGAGCCGGGTGCTGACGTGCTCGCCGTGACGCGCGAGCTTTACGGCGAGGAGCACGAGCTGGACGAATCGGAGGAGGTCGGTATCGCAATTCCGGCCACGATGGGGATGCTCGGTCTGACCTTTATCGCCTGCGCGCTTGTGATCTCCGGCCTGCCGCCTCTCTCTGGGTTCATTGCGAAATTCGCGCTTTTGACATCGGCGCTCAATCCGCAGGGTGTGCAAGGTGGCACCGTCTCCGCCGCTGCCTGGGTGTTCGCTGTCATATTGATCCTTTCCGGACTGGCGGCCCTCATCGCCATGACGCGCGCCGGCATCCGTGTGTTCTGGGCGTCGCCGGATCGGGCTGTGCCACGCGTGCGTCTGCTCGAGATGGCGCCTGTTGCTATCTTGTTGCTCCTCTGTGCAATGCAGACAATCCAGGCCGGTCCTATCCTGCGCTTCATGCAGGCCACGGCGCAATCATTGCACGCTCCCCACGACTATATTCGTGCTGTGCTTGGTCCGGTCGTCGAAGGGCCGAATGGCGCGACGGGTGGAACATGAGGCGGTTGCTGCCGTTTCCGATCGTGAGCGCCAGCCTCCTTGTTCTGTGGCTGTTGCTCAATCAGACGGTATCGCCGGGACATATCCTGCTGGGCGTCGCGGTGGCGCTTGCCGGTGGCGGGGCGCTTACAGCGCTGGAGCCGCCGAAAGCGCGTCCGCGGCGGCTGGCTACCGCCTTCCGATTGGCTGCTTTGGTCTTGTTCGACATAATCCGCTCGAACATCGCGGTCGCGCGAATAATTCTCGGACTTGAGCGAAGACGACGGAACTCCGGATTTGTTGAAATCCCGCTCGAGCTTCGCGATCCCTATGCCCTGGCGACGCTCGCCTGCATCATCACGTCGACACCGGGAACCCTTTGGGTGGATTTCAACGCCGCGAGTGGCACCTTGACCATCCATGTCCTGGATCTGATCGATAAGGCCGAATGGGTCCGCACCATAAAGGGTCGGTACGAACGGCTGCTGCTGGAGATATTTGCATGAGCATGTTGCTCGGGTGGTCGATCACGATCGCACTGGTTCTGTTGGGCATAGGCATGGCGTGCGCGGCCTTCCGCATCATCTGGGGCCCAAGGGCGCAGGATCGAGTAGTCGGGTTCGACACTCTGTATACGAACGCGATGCTGTTGCTTTTGACGTTCGGCATTAGGTCAAGTAGTACGGTCTACTTCGAGGCGGCACTGATCATTGCCTTGCTCGGATTCGTCGGCACGGTGGCGCTCGCCAAATTCCTGCTTCGCGGCGAGGTGATCGAATGAACGAAGGAACGGAACTTCCTGCCATAGCGGCGATCCTTACAGCAACGCTCCTGATCGCGGGGGCCGGGATCACGCTGATCGGTTCATTGGGGCTGCTTCGGCTCCAGAGTTTCTACGAGCGGGTCCATGCGCCCACGCTCGGAACGACACTCGGTACGAGCTGCATCGCGATCGCGTCTACGATCTATTTCTCGGCGCTCGGATCCCGACCCGTGCTGCACGAGCTATTGATCCTCGTTTTCATCACGATGACCACGCCAATTGCATTGATGGTTCTGGTCCGCGCTGCAGTTTTTCGTGACGAAACAGAAGGGAAAAGGCCCCTTGGCGGCAAAACCGAAAACGAGGATCCCTGACTTCATCGTTCGACAGGCGGCACTGCAAGAATATCCACGCTCAATGAGCGCAGAGCCTCTTCCGTGACGCTGCCGATCAGCGCCTTGAGCAGCCTCGAGCGACCATGTGTACCCATCACGAGCAGATCGAGGCGCATCTCTGCAACCGCGCGGGAAATGACTTCCATCGGTCCGCCTTCCTCGATGCGGAAGGACCACTGTGGCCGGTCGAGATCGTTGGCGACCAGGAACGAGGCCAATTCGTCCATTGCTGTTCGACGTTCGTCACTAACGTATTCGTCGATACTGGCTGGGTCGACCCCATCAACAAACATTCGTCCCTTGGCCATCGCCAGAAAAGCATGAAGGAGCGTTGCGCCGCTGTTGCCGATCAATCGTGTCGACAGACCAATCCGGAGCGCGTTAGCCGAGGCCTCCGACATGTCCACCGGCACTACAACGTTATCGTAGCTCCGCTGCGCGTCATGGTTCACCATCAGCACGGGGAAGCTGCCCTTGCGAATGACGCGCTCGATCGTGGTCCCAACAAAGATGTCGAGCAGTAGCTGCTTGCGGTGTGTGCCCATGACGATGAGGTCCGCGCTCACCTGCGCAGCCGTCCGTAGGATCCCATCAAAGGGATCACCGGTGACTACCATGGGACGGCACTGAACGCCCCGAAGTTCCGGCATCGACGCCATCTGCTCGGCCAGCAATCGCTCGGCCTCGCGTTTTTCGATTTGGACCAATTCTTCGGGCTGATCGTTGTCCACAACATGCACGACATGCAGTGTTGCGCAGCAGAAGGGCTGCGCCAACAGGCCGGCTTGCCGCAAGGCTCGGTTGGAACGAGTAGAGAAATCGGTCGCTGCAAGAATTCGCATAGGAGCACCTCACGTCGGCCGGTACCGGTCTGGATGAGAGTTATCGGCGGCACCCGACTCGAATTGTCGCTAACAAAATTGCCAGGCGGGTCGAGGGGCTGTTGCGCGCTCGGTCAAGAGCCTGCTTGAAGGTCGCCCGCGGCAACGAAGACAAAGCTATCCGGATACGCGCCGCTTCTCCATATATGTGAAGCGCAATTTCGTGGCCAATCCATTCGATTGTTTGACCTTCCTCGCTCTAATCGTCTGCCGCGAGGCCGAAAAATGACTGGCCGGCGGGTGTTCGACCGCTCCTCGCCCATGAGCGGGCGCCAGCGCATGGGCGAGGAGAATCTGCAGGACCTGCTCCAGGAGAGCCTTTCGGTTGCCACCAGGACCAAGGCCGCGACCTCAACCGCATCATCGTCAACACCACGGTGCAGCCCAAGAACGTCATGTTCCCGACCGATGCCAGATCCTGGTCCGGCTGGCACAGAGGTAAGGCGTCAAGCTGCGCCGATCCTATACGCGGGTGGGCAGGTTCGCCCTGATCAAGCACCAGCGCTATGCCCATGCCAAGCAGTTCAAGCGCGCCAACAGAGCGCTGAAGACGCTCAGAATTTATCTGGGCCGTGTCATCCGCGACATTGCCCGTAAGTCGAGGGCGACGGCTGGCTCACGGAGATGATGTTCGGTCACGTCCTGATGCTGGCAAGGCGGGTGCGATCAGACCCAGCGCCAGCGCGATCCCAAGGTCTACTCGCGGCACGCCCCTGAAGTGGAGTGCATTGGCAAGGGCAAGGCGCAACGGCCTTACGAGTTCGGGGTCAACGTCTCCGTCGCCACCACGCTGGCGCGCGCAAAGGCGGGCAGTTCGTCACCCATGTCAAGGCCGCTGCCCGGCAACCCCTACGACGGCCACACGCTTGCAACCGTAATCCCAGAGATGGAGGCGCTGATCGGAACATCATCGAGCGTCTCCTCGCTGACAAAGGCTACCGCGGCCACAATTGTGCGGTCCAATTACAAGTTCAGGGTGTTCACCTCAGGCCAGAAGCGGCGGATGACCCCGAAGATCAAGCGCGAACTGCGACGGCGCTCCGCCATCGAGCCGGTTATCGGCCATCTCAAATCCGATCATCGGATGGGCCGCAACTATCTCCTGGCACCGCAAGGCCTCGCTGCCGCCGGCTACAGCTTCCGCCGTCTCATCCGATGGCTGCAGCTTTTGCTGCGTCAAATCCTCCTCCCGCTGATCGTACGACTTCGGCTCGTTTCAAGCTGAATCAACATTCCTTCCCAGCTCAGTCAGCCATTCGCTCAAACTACCTTAACCATGACCAGTCCCCGGATGCCTAGGTCAAAGAGCGGTTATGCCTTTGCAAAGAGCGGGTGAGGGCATTTCGTGCATCGTCCCCCGGAAGAGATTCTAAACCTTCCGGGGAGAAATGCGATGGGTACCGGAGCCGAGCTAAGAACTTGGAAGCGTGCCCGTGGTTCTCTGATCATGACAGGGTGTGCCTGATGGCGTGCCAAAAGAACTGGTGTTGCCAGGACAAGAAAAATGATCTTGAGCACGCATGCAATTGTGGGCGGCGCGATCGCCAGTCTGTTTCCTTCACATCCGTTTCTTGTCGCAGTTGCGGGATTTGCCAGCCACTTTGCGATTGATGCCATCCCGCATTGGGACTATCCGCTGCGGTCGGTCGCGCTGGGCAAGAGCGCGGACAACCGACGATTGAAGCTCAACGCTACGCTGTTTCGAGATGTGGCGCTCGTCGGCCTGGATGCTTGCACGGGTTTGGCGCTCGCGTTGCTGCTTTTTGCCACTCAAGAAACAGGGTGGGTGGTTGCTCTGGGCGCCATCGCGGGAATGCTGCCCGATCCGCTTCAATTCGCGTACAGCATCTACCCCAAGGAACCGCTGAAGTCGCTGCAGAGCTTCCACGCATGGATCCATTCCAAACGGGCGCTGGCCTGGCGAATTGGAGTGAGCTCGCAGGCGGCGCTTGCGACGGCAGTCGCCGTCATGGCGCTGCACTAGCGCATGATCTGGAAAAGTGTGCAGCGGTTTTCCGAAAAGATCATGCGCAAACAAGAATCTGGAGCGCGATGACGATTCATCCGAATCTCATCGCCCTCCAAGACCGGCGCGGTCCTCGATCGAGACCGGATGGTTAATGCGCTCCCAATCGCGACAGACCCATTTAAAGCAAATGTCGAAACCCGTCTGAATCGAACCGCAAGACATTTCTCGTAGAGATTCCCCACCAGGACGGGGAGTGAGAAATGCGGAAGCTAAAAAGAATAACGGCCCTGATGGCGGCCGTCATCACATTCGGTATAGGGCAAGCGGCCTATGCCGCCATGATCAGTTCGCCGATGGCGCTTCGCGGCGTCATCGAGAAAATTCGTTTCAGCGAACCGACGCTCGCGCCGATGGCGTACACCATGTTCTGCATGCGCTATTCCACCGAGTGCACGCCTCCGCAGCACAAGATCGTGTTTCGTGGCGGCTCGGTGCGGATGACGAAGGAGCGCATGGCCGAGCTGGTCGAAATCAATGCATCGGTCAATCGTCACATCGTTCCGCAGCACAACGACAAGGGCCTGGCCGGCGAGGAGTGGCTGATCGGGCCGTCGCATGGCGACTGCAACGATTACGCCGTCACCAAGCGGCATGAGCTATTGGCGCGAGGCTGGCCGATGCGGAATTTGCTCTTGAGCGAAGTCATCACCACCTGGGGTGAGCATCATCTGGTGCTGGTGGTGCGGACGCGGGACGGCGACATTGTCCTCGACAGCCTGAACGCGCAGATTCGTCCCTGGGACAAGACCAACTATCGTTGGGTCCGGATGCAAACGCCCCATAATCCCGATCACTGGGCCTCGATCGCAGCCGTCGGAGTCTGAACTGGCGAGCCGGATCTCCCCTCGGTAATCGCGCACGGCTGGCCTCTCACGGCCGGTCGTGTTCGCTGTGTCGCCAGCCGCGGCGTCCTACCAAGCGGTTTAGTCCTGTGAGCCGAAGTGGAAGTGCGCTGGCCGAATTTCCTGTAGCCCGCGCCAATCATTCAAGCTGCTGTTAACTCTACGATGCGCTAGCTGCGTCTCCGTAGCGGGGGCGAAGGAGTAAGATTGGTCAAGGTAGCAATGCGCTCGAGCCAATCGGTGAAGAGGCGCACTTGCTTCCCTTCGGCCCGCGGCGTCCGATGAACAAGATAAGGCGCTCCTTTGAAGGAGACATTGGGCAGTGGCGCTACGAGCTCGCTTTTCGCGTAACTGGCCCCGAAGAGGTTCTCCGGCGCGATGATCGAGCCGAAGCCGTCGCGCACGGCATGCATGGCGACAAACAGGTGGTCGAAGCGATGTCCGCCCTCGAGGATCTGATGATCGATCGCAGCGAGATCGAGCCAAGCCTCCCACTCTCCTGGACGGGTCGACGCGGTGATCAGGCGATGTTTGAGGACGTCGATCGGCTTTTTGACAGGATGGCGCGCAAGTAGTGCCGGCGACGAAATGACGCTGAGCCGCTCATCAAACAGAAGTTTCGTTTCTCGGAGACGAGCGCTCAGATGGGCGCTCTGGCCGCGCGTGATGACGACGTCGGTCGACGAGACATCCAGCGCCTGGCCCGTTTGTCGCGTCGCCATCCACACGGCAACGTTTGGATTTTCGCTTTCGAATTCGACGAGGCGCGGCAGCAGCCAATACATCGCAAACGTCGCCGGCGCTTCGACGGAAACAACCGATTTGCTCTTTTGACGACGAACATATTCGCACGCGCTGCGAATCTGATTGATCGAGTCGTCGAGCCGGTCGGCAAGGATCTGCCCGTATGGCGTCAGGACCAGTCGGCGCCCTTCGCGCATGAAGAGTTTCTGGCTTAGCCAGTTTTCCAGAGACGTGATCTGTTTGCTGATCGCGCCATGGGTGACGCCGAGCTTTTTGGCTGCCTGGGTCAGGCCTCCCGCGCGGGCCGCGGCTGCGAACGCGCGAAGGGCCACCAATGGCAATTCCCGGTCTTCCATGTGAGACCTCCTAAAGATCAGACCGTATGTATGTAACCTGAACTCACATATTGGTGCAATTTATTCGATTGAAACTCACCAATCCCGAAGCTAGCGTTTCCGAATGAAGACATACGAAGTCAGTGCCGTGCTGTTCGATCTCGACGGCACCCTGGTTGACAGCGCGGAAGACTTGCGCGCTGTCCTCAACGATGTGCTCGGGAGCTTGTCGCTCCGCGCCATCGAGCCGAGCGAAATACGCGCCATGATCGGTGACGGCGTGCCCAAGCTCATTGAGCGTGGACTCGCCGCCGCGGGCGGTGATCCGACGCAGGCTCCAGCGCTCGTAGGTGATTTTCTCCGTATCTACGAAGCCAACCCTGCGGAGCGTACGCGATGCTATCCAACCGTGCGCGAAACGCTCACTGAACTGCGACGCCGTCAGTGCCGCTTAGCCGTCGTGACCAACAAGCCCGCCGTCGTCACGCACAAAATCCTGCGGGACGTGGGGCTTTCCGATCTGGTCGAGGTCGTCATTGGAGGCGATACGCTGCCACAGCGAAAGCCGCATCCTGCACCCCTGCGCGAGGCGGCGCGGCAACTCGCCCTCGACATCGCCGATCTTGTGATGGTGGGGGACAACATTCACGATATCGAAGCCGCACACGCAGCCGGAATTCTCTCGATTGCGGTGACTTATGGCTATCACCATCAACCGCCCCGCACGTTCGGCGCCGATTGCCTCGTCGACCGCCTTGATCAGCTTTTATCGCTGATCCGCGTTTCGACGCCACAAAGCGATCGGCCGTCCATCAGCTTACATCCAGCTTGCTCTGCACCGGAGTCTTTACAGTGACAATGCCCGTATTGAACGCAAGTTCTGCCGAAGTGAAAACCGTCGAGGCCAATGGGCGGACGTATGCGCTGCCGAAGCGCCCCACCGTTGTGATCGTCGTAGACGGCTTCGATCCGTCATATCTCGACCACGGCATCCGCAATGGCACGTTGCCGACCATGGCCTCGTTCAAGCAGCGCGGTTTCATGGGGATAGCCGATTGCTCCATGCCCAGCACAACCAACACAAATAATACGTCGATCGTGACGGGCGTACCTCCAGCTATCCATGGGATCAATGGTAACTACTATCTCGATGCCGAGACGGGCAAGGAGATCATGATTACCGACGCCAAGCGCCTGCGCTGCGGCACCATACTTGGCGCGCTGACCAAGGCAGCGGCGACGGCCGCCGTAATCACCGCAAAGGACAAGCTGCTCAAGGTTCTGGCGTATCAGATGTCCGGAATAAACTTTTCCTCCGAGTATGCGAGCAAAGCGAATCTCGCCGAAAATGAGATTGATAATGTCGAGAAGCTGGTAGGGCGGCCGACGCCGGACCAATATTCGGCTGACCTGTCGCTCTTTGTGTTCGATGCCGGAGTCAAGATTCTGGAACGATATCGCCCCGATTTCATGTATCTATCGACGTCGGACTACGTGCAGCACAAGCATGCACCCGGTGAACCGGAGGCCGACGCGTATCATCATGCAGTGGACAACGCGGTAGGCAGGCTGATCGAACTTGGCGCCACCGTCGCTATCACCGCCGACCATGGCATGAGCGACAAGTCGAAGCCCGATGGCACGCCAAATGTCGTCTATCTGGAGGATGAGCTGAATTCGCGCTTCGGCAGCGGCTCAGTGCGCGTCATCTGCCCGATCGCCGATCCGTTCGTCCGGCATCACGGCGCGCTCGGCTCTTTCGTGCGAGTGCATCTGCGCAAGCCAGGTGACATTCCGGCGATGATGTCCTTCACCCGGACGCTGCCGGGCATCGAGCTCGTGCTTGACAAGCAGGAGGTTTGCAAGCGGTTCGAGCTGCCGCTTGACCGCGAAGGTGACTTTGCCGTGTTCAGCGACAAGAGCACAGTTGTCGGCGCGAGACGGGAAGACCACAACCTTACGCAGCTCGCCGGACATCGTCTGCGTTCCCACGGTGGGCTCGGCGAGCAAAAGGTGCCCTTCCTGCTTTCGCGGCGGCTGAATCCCAAGTACCGCGAGATTGCTGACAAAGGTCGCATGCACAATTACGATATCTTCGACTTCGCCCTGAACGGCGTCGAATAATAATCAAGAAAAGTACAAGCTACCGGAGACAGCAATGCGAACGGCCAAAGCCGCCATCTATGAAGCCCCGAACACGCCGTTCGTGTTGAAGGAGTATCCTCTGCGCCCGGCAAAGCGCGGCGAGGTGCTCGTCAAGGTTACCATGTCGACGATTTGCCGTTCCGATATTCATTCCTACGAGGGGCGCCGGCCCAATCCATGCCCAGGCATCCTTGGTCACGAAATCATCGGCATCATCGACGAGATCGGGGAAGGTATCGACCTCGACATGCGTGGCGACAAGTTGAAAGTTGGCGATCGGATCACCTGGAGCGAGTACTTTTTCGACGGCCATTGCTACTACCGCGATGTGCTCGACATGCCGCAAAAGTGTCAGGGTGTCCGAAAATACGGCCATGATCACGTGAATGAGGATCCGCATTTTCTCGGCGGATTCGCCGAATATTGCTACATCCTGCCCGGCACCGGCATTCTTAAGCTGCCTGACGAGCTATCGGACGAGGAGGCAACGCCGATCAACTGCGGCGTTGCCACGATGGTGTCCGTGACTGAGGCCGCGGAGATCGCCCTGGGCGACACCGTGGTGATCCAGGGGCTAGGGCTCCTGGGACTCTACGGGGCGGCCATGGCCAAGGCCCGCGGTGCGCGACTGGTGATCGGTCTCGACGCGGTGGCGGATCGCCTTGAAGTGTCAAAGAAGTTCGGCGTAGACGTTCCGATCGATGTTGCCAGGACGCCGGCGAACGCGGTGATCGATGAAGTCCGCAAATTGTGCCGGCCGGACGGAGCCGATGCCGTGATCGAAGTCTGCGGCGTGCCGGACGTAATCCCGCAGGGGCTGAAGATGCTTCGCACGGGAGGACGCTATGTCCTCGGTGGGCTCGTCAATCCCGACGCAAACGTAACGATCGATGCCAACATGCTCGTGAAACGCTGGGTCACGATGCGTGGCATCCATAATTATCATCCGCGCCACCTGATCCAGGCGCTGGATTTCGTGATGGCAAATCGTAAGCGATTTCCGTTCAAGGAAATCGTCGATTCAAAGTTTGCGCTGGAGGACCTCGACACCGCCTTCAAGAAGGCGTCCGAGCGCACCGTGCTCCGTGCGGCAATTGTTCCGAAAGGGTAGCAATGCAGGCTCCATCGCTCAATTTCACTCCGCGTGGCCTCTACATAGGGGGGCAGTGGACCTCGCCGGACAAAGGCGAGTCGTTTACGTCGATCAATCCTTCGAACATGGAAAAGATCGCCGACGTGCCGTCTGCAGGAACGAGTGACGTCGATCGCGCCGTGCAGGCGGCCAAGAAAGCTTTCAAGGAATGGTCGCGAGTTCCGCTCAAGGAGCGTGCCGGCTGTCTCAAGCGTCTCGCCGACCGCATTGAGGAGAATGCCGATGAACTGGCGCTGTTCGATGCGGTCGATTCCGGCAACGCCATTGCCGGAATGCGCGGTGACATGATCTGGACGGCGGAATGGATGCGCTACTGCGCCGGCATGTTGACCGAGATCAAGGGCCAGACGTTCTCGCAAGAGGGGCGTCACCTCAACTTGACGCGGCGGCAGCCGTTCGGCGTTGTCGCGAAGATCAACCCGTTCAATCATCCGTTCCGATTCTGCGCCGAGAAGGCGGCGGCGCCGCTGGCTGCCGGCAATACGGTGGTGATCAAGGGATCCGAGCAGGCGCCTTTGTCCAGCCTTCGGCTCGCCGAACTGTGCGAGGACATCTTCCCGCCCGGCGTCGTCAACGTCATTACCGGCGATGGCGCGGTGGGTTCGGCGCTGGTCCGCCATCCCGACGTGCGTCGTATTGGCTTCGTGGGGTCTGTGCCGACGGGCCGCGCTATTGCGACGGAAGCGGCAGCAGGCCTCAAGCGCGTCACCCTTGAACTCGGCGGCAAGAATCCTATCGTCATTTTTCCCGACGCCGATCCGAAAAAGGCAGCGCAGGCCGCGATCAAGGGCATGAACATGAATCGGCAAGGCCAGTCGTGCTCATCGACTTCGCGTGTTTTCGTCCATGCATCACTGCACAGTGCGGTGAGAGAGGAACTGATCAAGCTCGCTGAGGCCCTGCCGGTTGGACCGCCCTGGCTGCGACAGAACGAACTTGGTCCCATCGTCTCGCAGCGCCAGTTCGATCGTGTCATGGGCTTCATCACTTCTGCGAAGTCGGAAGGAGCCAAGCTTCTGACTGGCGGCGGCAAGCCATCCGATCCGGCCCTGGCCGCCGGCCTGTTTATCTCGCCGACTGTCTTTGACCAGGTGACTCCGCTCATGCGCATCGGTCGCGAAGAGATATTCGGTCCCGTTATGTCGATCATGCCCTGGGAAGACTACGAGGACATGCTCGCGAAGGTCAACGGGCTTGAATATGGGCTCACCGCCTCTATCGTGACGAACAATTTGGCCACGGCTATGGAAACCGCCGAACGGATCGAGGCCGGTTACGTCTGGATCAACTCCAACGGCCGCTACATCGGTGCACCTTATGGCGGCTGGAAGCAGAGTGGTATCGGCGAGGAAGAATGCTTCGACGAAATCCTCAGCTATACCCAGATCAAGAACATCAACATGAGGTGGTGACCGCAGATGAAGACTGTTCTGCAAAGGACAGTGGGAGCAAACGAGAAGCAAGATAATAAAGTAAGACCATAAAGAGCGACGTAAACAACGCTCAACAGAGGGAGGACGAAAAATGCTTAAGGTTACACAGGCTGCTGCACTGTCGATACTGGCGTTTGGTGCGGCTTTGGCTTTAGCGGGTCCCGCCACTGCAGCTGGCGATGGCTTGGCCGAGCCGGGCGTGCTCAAGGTCGGCATCATCCCGGCCGAGGATGCTCGGGCGGTCGTCCGGCAATCCAAGGAAGTCATGGACCAGGTCAGCAGCACATTGGGCATTAAGACCGAAATCTTCGTCGGATCGGACTACAATGCGACGATCGAAGCATTGCGTGCCAACAAGGTCGACGTCGCCCTTATGGGCGCCTTTGGCTACGTGTTGGCGACTACTCAGGCCCCAGTCGAAGCTTTCGCAGTCACCGTGACGAAGGCCAGCAATTCACCTGATTACCACTCCATCATCATTGCCAAGCAGGACGCGAACGATCTGACCTCGCTCCAGTCATTGCGCGGTCATACATTCGCCTTCGTCGATCCGAGTTCAACGTCGGGCTCACTGATGCCGAAGTCGGCCATGGTGGACGCGAAGATTGATCCCGAAAAGGACCTGAAAAAGGTCATCTATTCGGGTGGCCACGATGCGAGCATCATCGCCGTCGCGGAGGGCAAGGTCGATGCCGCGTCGGTGGCGGATCGCATCTACGCCAATGCCTGTGCCAAAAAGGCGGTGGATTGTTCCAAGATCAAGGTGATCTGGACCTCGCCGGCAATCCCGAACGATCCGCTGTTCTATCGCAAGGCAATTTCTCCGGAGATGAAGAAGAAGGTGGCTGACGCGTTCTATGCTATCCACGACCTCACCTTTGGCGAGATGGGCACGGTGGCAAAGTTTGCGCCGGCAACCGATCAAACCTATGATGTGGTGCGCGGTATTGCCAAGACTCTGAATCTTGATCTGACGAAAATGAAATAAGATAGGGCGGTTGATCACTCTCGGCAGGGATAGTGCCGTGTCAGACGTGACCTACGTGGATCCGCAGCCGACCATGACGTTCTTCGTCAGGGCGAAGTTCCTTGCATTCCTGTTGTTGGCGGCTGCCTTTCTGGCCTGGAGTGCCAATGCTCTCGAGCTCAGTCCCGGTGAGCTCATCCATTCGCTGCCGGTGATTGGCCGGTACGTCGCACGGATGTTCCCACCGGACTGGTCGGCGCTGCACGGGCTCTGGGACCCGACCGTCGACACGGTCTGCATTGCGCTTTGGGGAACGGTGATTGCCTCGATCATCGGTCTGCCCCTCGGCCTTCTGGCGGCAAAGAACATCAACCGGGTATCCGCGGTCCGATTGGCGTCGCTGACGATGCTGAACGTCCTGCGCAGCATTTCCGAGCTGATCTGGGCGATTCTGTTCGTGGCGGCGGTCGGTCTTGGGCCGTTCCCGGGGGCATTGGCGCTCGGCGTGAATTTTGGCGGCATCCTGGGGAGGCTTTATGTCGAGGCGATCGAGAATATCGATCCCAAGCCGCTCGAAGCACTCCGTGCTACTGGCGCCGGGCATCTTCAGACAATCATGTTTGCGGTGTTTCCCCAGGTGCTGCCCCAGATCGTCTCCTACAATCTCTATTGGTTCGAAGTCGGTGTTCGGTCGGCCACCGTGCTCGGCATGATCGGTGCAGGAGGCATCGGCTTCGAACTCGTGACGACGATTCGGCTCTACGATTTCCAACAGACTTCGGCAATCTTGATCGTCATTCTGCTCCTCGTCACCGCAATTGATCGGCTCTCCGCGGTGCTCCGCCGGGCCATCGTGAAATGAAGGCCGTCATGAACATGAACGTCGCAGTCGATCGTCTCGCTACCGAAACGGCAGTATCCGGTCCAAACGCCGATCCGATCATCTCGATCGTGAACGTCAGCAAGAGTTACGTGCGCGGGTCGCTTGTCGCGCTGTCCGATGTCAGTTTCGATGTCGGGCGCGGAGAATTCATCGTAATTCTGGGGCCGAGCGGGGCTGGCAAGTCGACGTTGCTTCGCTGCATCAACCGTCTTGCAGAGCCCACCCAGGGCAAGATCCTGCTGAACGGCAAAGAAGTCTGCGACAACCGCCGAGAACTTCGGCTCGCACGGCAACAGATCGGTATGGTGTTCCAACAGTTCAACCTGGTGTCGCGGCTATCGGTGTTGACGAACGTGCTGACGGGTCGTTTGTCCTATCGCTCGACCTGGCGGAGCTTCTTCTACAGCTTCACTCGGGAAGACAGGGCCATGGCGCTCGAGTGCCTTGAGATGGTCGCCTTGGGGCACAAGGCGCTCCAGCGGGCCGACACCCTAAGTGGAGGCGAGCAACAGCGCGTTGCGATTGCGCGTGCCCTGGCGCAGAGACCCAAGGTCA
>Ga0207661_10000188_pt1 | contig 40047 bp, 25 predicted proteins | sample KBSC713LmetaG_FD_184337 | JGI IMG/M metagenome (GOLD analysis project Ga0207661, IMG submission 184337) | Corn rhizosphere microbial communities from Kellogg Biological Station, Michigan, USA - KBS C7.1-3L metaG (SPAdes) (version 2) | ecosystem: Host-associated > Plants > Roots > Rhizosphere ...
GTACGCCGCGGACATCCGCATCCGCACCGCTGAAGCGAAACTCCCGCCACGCGGCGTCGCCATTTCGGCCACCGAGATTGGCCAGGGTGTGGTGTATCGGAAAGGCGGCGTGACGGTGACGGCCTTCACGGTGGATCACGGCAAGTGGGTGGAGCACGCGCTGGGCTATCGCGTGGACTACGCCGGCCACTCCGTGGTGATCTCCGGGGACACGCGATTCAACGAGAACCTCATCCGCTTCGCGACAGGCACTGACGTGCTCGTTCACGAAGTGGCGCTCGCGCGCCCTGAGCTGCTTTCGCTTTCCCCAGCCGCGCGACCGATCCTCAATCACCACACGAGTCCCGAGGAAGCGGGCACGGTCTTCACACGCGCGAGACCGCGACTCGCGGTGTACACGCACATCGTGCTGCTGACCACGGATGTCCGCGTGGCCGCGCCGAGCGTCGCGGACCTTGTCGCGCGCACGCGCACGACGTACGCGGGTCCGCTGCAAGTCGGCGACGATCTGACGACAATCGATATCGGCGACAGTGTCACCGTGCACCGCTGGTCGACGCCGAACTGAATGTCGCAAACCGGGACGATCTGACTCCCGTTCTCGAAAGGAGTCGCCGTAGCTGCGGGAAGGGACGCACCTTGCTCGCCGACGCCCACTGAAGAGGGCGCCGGCGAGGATGGGTCTCATGCCGCAGCTATTCAGCTTCCGGAGGTTCCCGGGCAGCCCACTGCGTCATAGAACTGCCGCGAACCGTTCGGGATCACCTGGCCATCCACGATCAGTGTGTTGCCGAACCCGTCCGGATGGCTGAACCACACGTCGTCCCAGCTCAGGTTCCCGTTCAGCGTCAGAGTGAAGGTCGAGTTGAGCAGGTACGGCTTCGGCTTGGGGTCAATGCCCAGACCCGTCTGGTGCCGGGCGAATGACACGAACAGGTTGGTCTGGCAACTCCCCTGGAACACGTTGCCGCCAAGCGTCACGTCCACATCGCCGCGACGATCGGTGTCAACCACCGGGAAGGCAGCGTGCACGATCATGCCGAACCGGTTGTTGACCAGAACGTTGTCCTGGACGATCGCGTGGATGGTCCCGTGGACGTCTGGCGCGCTGACGCCGACCGCATCCATCCGAATGCCGACGCCGACCGGGATGCGCTGGTGGTCCTGCACTTCGTTGTTCCTGATATCGGCCGAGATTTCGGCGCTCGCGGGCAGCTCGTATGGTTCGACGCCAGGTGGCACCGGGAGTCCCACGGTAGGACTTACCGACACACCCGGTATTCCACCCGCGAGCAGGCGGTTGCCGTGCGCGTTGAACGTCCCCGGTCCCGCCAGGCAGAGGTCACAGGTCCCGGCGGTTCCCCCAAGATGATTCTCGATCACGTCGGCACTGGTCGCACGGAGATCAACCGACTCGGTGAATCCGCCCTCGAAGCGGTTGCCGTGAATGGTGAGCCTCGTCACCCGGAGAGCCAGGACCCCCTGTCCACCCGCGGTAACGGCCGGGTCGTTGCCCGATTGGAAGACGAATCCCTCGACGGTCAGCCCGTTGCCTGCCGATCCATTGGGGTGTCCATTGACGATGACGATCGGCGTGGAGACGCTGCCATCGAACGGCAGCGGCTCGACCGGCGACAGCACGGTCTCGTCGGGGCTGGTGCCCTGGCCGGTCGCGCGGCCGTTGGCGTCGAGTGCCATGGCGAGCGCGCCATGGAGCGTGATGTCGGGCATGTCCACCATCAAGGGGAAATGCTCCAGCGTGCCGGACGCCGTGCCGATGGTGCCCTGGTACGTACCGGACGAAACGAGGATGGTGATGCGGCAGGCCCCGGCCAGCGCCTCGCCGGCCGCCACCCGGCTTGCCCGCGCGGCGGCGAGAGCGTCCTGGATGGTGGCGAAGTGCGCACCGTCGGCCGGCTGGTTAGGGTCATGGCTCACAATGAGGGTGGAGATGTAGTCGCCGTGTCCCAGGTGATCGGCGAGACCGGCGACGCCAATCTCCAGGACGCTGCCTCCGGTGGCGGGTTTATGGCAGACATCGACCTTGCCGGCGGCTGGCGCGAGCGAAAGCCGTGCCTGGTCGGCCCTCGGCGCCAAGGGCACGTCGGCGGTGCAGGATGCCAGCAGGATGGCGCCGAGGCCGACGGCCAGGGCGCGTGGATGGGTGACAGACATGGGTACGGTGCCTCCAGAACGGGGGAGTAGTGTGCAATCGGTTCGCCAACGCTAGGTTGATCGCGTCCTCAATACGTCACCAATCCGTCCCCGCGACTGAACTCATGATCGATTTGCGGTTGCTGGGTGCCATCGATGTTCGCGCGAGCGGCCGCGAGGAGGGCGGGCCTGTGCTCACCCAGCCCAAGCGGGTCGCGCTGCTGCTCTACCTGGCGCTGGCGGAACCGGCAGGGCTTCACGCGCGCGACCGTCTGCTCGCGCTGTTCTGGCCCGAGGCTGACGACAATTCTTCGCGTCACTCTCTGCGCAATGCCCTGCACGCGATCCGTCAGGCGCTGGGCGACGACGTCATTGTGACACGGGGGGAGGCGTGGGTCGGACTCGACTTCCACGCGCTGCGCTGCGATGCACTCGAACTCCGCGCGCATCTTGCGGCGGGGCGGGTGAGCGAAGCGCTCGCGCTATGGAGGGGAGACCTCGCGCCCGGTTTCCACGTATCGGGAGCGCCCGAATTCGAGCAGTGGCTGGAAGAAGAACGCGCAGCGCTCGGCGGCGCGGTACGGGCGGCGGCATGGAAGCAGGCCAACGCGCTGGAGGGATCCGGCGCTGCCGAAATGGAGGCCGCGCGTCAGGCGGTGCGATTCGATCCGGGAAACGAGCCTGGCACACGCCGTCTCATGCGGCTGCTCGCGGCCTCGGGTGACCGGAGCGGCGCACTGCGAGCGTATCAGGAGCTGGCCGCCTGGTTCGCGCGCGAGCTCGAGGCCGCGCCGTCCGCGGAGACGGAAGAGCTGGCGGAGCAGCTCCGTGAAATGGCGCCAGTGCGCCAGGCTTCGCGTGACCGTGTCGTTGACGTGGTGACTCACGCGCCACCGGCGGGGCCCTCCATGCCAGTCACGGTGGCTCCTCCGCGTGGGCGCCGCATCAGGCGCGGGGCGATCGCGCTCGCTCTCACCAGCGCGGTGGCGCTGGGTGGCGCGGCGTATCTCGAGCGGAGCACGCCGGCGAGTGTCGAGCGGAGCACGCCGGCGAACGCCAGTGATCCCGCGGCGGAGGCACAGCGCGCGGTACTGCGGCTGCCGGCGCGATACCGGGCGGACACAGCGGCCTACAGCTCCTATCTCCGCGGCCTCACGCTCCGATTTCAGTTCCGTTTTGCCGCATCGCGCGACACGATGGCGGCGTTAGTGAACCGGGATCCGCTCTACGTGCCCGGTCTCTACGGACTGGCCCACGCGTGGATCTTCCTCGCGCTCAATAATCTGACCGATCCGGATGAGGCATGGCCGCGAATCGATGAGCTGGCGCGGCGTGCGCTGGCGCTCGACAGCACGGCGGCGAATGCATGGCTGGTGCTGGCGTCGGAGGACATGTTCGAACATCTCGATCTCCCGCGCGCCGGCGCGCGGCTCGACCGCGCTCGCTCTCTCGATTCGCTGGATCCGGACGTGGCGGGGATGCGATCGGTGTGGTTCCGATTCCAGGGTGAGATGGACAGCGCGGTGGCGGAGGCGCAGGTCGCGCACCGGCTCGATCCGCTGAGTCTCTACTTTGGACGGCTGGTTGCCAAGCAGCTCTACTTCGCCCGGCGCTACGACGAATCGCGGCGGGTGTACATGCAGCTCTTGCAAGACAACCCCGAGTGGCTGCGCGCCGATCTGGATCTTGCCCAACTCAATTCCGCGACGGGACGACCGCGGGAGGCGGTGGCGTGGCTGCGCCGGGCGCGCGCGGCACAGGGCGACTCGGTGGGGCTGCGGCGCTTTGGAGCGGTGGCGACGGACGCCGAGGCGGTCCGATTGCTCATGGCCGACGCCAGGCGGAGGATCGCCCGGCTCGACCGCGCGGCGCGCGCCGGGAAGCAGGTACCGGCATCGGGCTATGCTTCGGCATTCGCGATGCTCAGGGATACCGCTGCCACGCTTGCCTGGCTCGACTCGATCCTGGTACAGCGCGACAGCTATCTGCATCAGGTGCGACTCGATCCGGTTTTCGATTTCGTGAGAGGAGAGCCGGGCTATGAGGCGTGGGAGAAGCGCTCGGGACTGCCGGCTATGCCGGCGAATGCGCATCAGGGGCGCTCCAGTCGGTCGGAGTCAAAGGGGATCAATGGGGTCAGAGTCGATTGAAACCGGGAATCGGCAATCGTCCCACGCTCCAACACCCCGCCCCTGGGAATCGGCAATCGGGAATGGGGAATCGTGGGAATGGGGAATGATGGAGCGGGGGGAGGCGGCGGTGAAAAAAACGCGGTGGGGTGCGGTGGGGGGAGGTCTTCCTCCCCGATTCCCCATTCCCGATTGCCGATTCCCAAGGGCGGGGTAAATGGAGCGTGGATCAATCGACTCTGACCCCATTAATCCACGGCGTGTCACACAACAGTCGCAAGCGACGGGAGCCCAGGACATGAACTCCACGACGGCCGAGTCAACACGCACGAACCGCGACGCAGCGAGAAAGAATCTCACCGCGATCAATCCGTTCTTCATCGTGGACAATCTGCAGGCATCGATTGCCTATTACACGGAGCGCATGGGCTTCCAGCTCGACTTCCAGGGGCCGGCTGATGACCCGTACTACGGCCGCGTGAGCCGCGATGGGATCGGCATCATGCTCAAGGCCATTCTCCCGGATGTGCATCCACGTCCCAACCGCACGCAGCATGAATGGGCTCGGTGGGACGCCTTCATTTACACGTTGGAGCCCGACACGCTCTTCACCGAGTTCACGCAACGCGGGGTGTCATTCGTGAAGCAGTTGTCGTTCATCGACAACGGCCTGTGGGGCTTCGAGGTGACCGATGCCGAGGGGTATGTGCTGGCCTTTGCTCAAGTGCGCGACGAATAGAGGTACCGCGGAGCAGGGCAGGCTGCGGATCGCAGATCTCCGGGCTACCTGTACAACGGCCAATGAGCGGCGTCGTGCACGACCGTATCCTTGCACTCGACGCACTTTGCCGGGCCGTTGTCGGAAAGGGTCCCGGATTCACCCCGCTCGCTGGAGTGCGACGATCGCGGCCTGCTTGACGAATAGATCGCGGCCTGGATTGATCTCGTCGAGTTCGATGTGATTCCGGTTATCACGTTCGCCGAGGCGGCGGCCCGCGTCCCCTCCGGGGATGAGTGAAGGAAAGGGCCGGGACCTGTTGGGATTCAGTCGCACGGAGTGGCTCGCCTCGGGGCTCTCCGAGTGGAGCTTCCAGGCCCTGAGGGACTGCGCCAGTCGAGGCGGCGGGGTCGGGCTTGGCTTCGAGACCTGGGTGGAACTCGCCCAACTGCCCAACGTTCGCGAGCGCATGTGCTCCGCCTTCCCGCGCGACCTGCTCGAACGCCTCGTGCGCGAACTGCATGAGGCCCTTCAGGCCGGAGTTGAGGACTCGCACGATTTTACCGCGGACCTCGCTCTCATTCAGCGACTGCAGCAGTTGCTCTATCCCGATTCCTGAGCATCGATGTTGTATGTGATGCCGCCGGCGCTTTCTCTTGACTTGCCTGCGGCAGATCGCACACGTTGGCTGGCCACGGAGGCTCGAGTATGAAATGGCTGATAGTGATTGGAGGCGTCGTTCTCGTGGTGCTCATTGGCGCAATTGCGTTCGCCGTTACCGAGCGCACAAACTGATCAGTCGCATTCGGGCGACCTCCCGTGAATCGCAACCAGCAGATCGTCCGGATTCTCTTCGCCACGGGAATACTGAGCGTCGGCATTGTCGTGCTCGTGTACGGCTATCCCGTATTGCTGTTTCAGCCTGTCCCTCCGGGGTGGGCCACGTGGCTGAAGCCCGTCGGCTACGCGTCCGGCATTATTCTCTCAGGCACCGGTCTGGGCTTGCTGTTCGAGCGTTCGGCCCCAACCTCGACACGCATCCTGCTTCCATTTCTGCTGCTCTGGCTCCTCACGAGACTGCCGGCTGTGCCGGCGGATCCACTCAGGGAAATCAGCTGGTTCGCCGTTGGTGAGGTTGGGGTTCCCTTCGCCGGCGCGCTGGTTCTCTTCACGTGGCTCGCGGAAATGCGCACGGGCTCGAAACTGCATCTGGCCGCGGCCGAACACGGCGTGACGATAGCGCGAATCCTCGTCGGGCTCTCGCTGGTGACGTTCGGGCTCTCGCACTTCTTCGAGTTTGCCGCTCGCACCGCGTCGTTGGTGCCATCATGGCTGCCATATCGTACCGCATGGGCCGATGTCGCGGGCGCCGCCCAGATTGCGGCCGGCCTGGGTGTCCTGTTCTCGATCTACCCGCGTTGGTCGGCGGCGGCGGAAGCCGCCATGCTGACTGTGTTCGCGGTGCTCGTCTGGATCCCGGCGGTGATCACCAAACCGGGGCTCCCATCGAACTGGGTGGAATTTCTCTTCACCTGGGCCTTGGCGGGCGCCTGCTGGGTCGTCGCCGAGGGCATGCCGGCAACGGGTGTTGGTAAGACGACTGAAGCCGGTGGCGCGCGGACGCTTGGTACCATGGCATGATCGGGCATCGTCGGCGAGGCGGAGCCGAATTCGGTGATTCGACTGCACACTTACGGCTGGTGAAGGACACTCAAATCGTCAGTACATGACAATGGTCTATGCAACTCTCGCCGGTCGGAATGCCAGTACCACACTGCTGGGGCTCGCGGGCATTGTGTCCGGCGTGTGGCACACGTGGCGTCTTCGTATCGCCATGGCCAGCCGCAGCTGGCCCTCCGTTCCCGGTCGGATCGAGAGTGCCCAACTCAACCCGGTGCACCGGGGCAGTATGGACCCAGACCGGGCAAGGGCATTCATAAGGTATACGTATAAGGTTGGCCCTCGCAGCTTCGATGGGTGGCGGACGCGCTTTGGATGGACCACTGACGATCAGTCGGCAGCGGAGGATTATCACTTCTATCACGACAACCGCGACGTCGCAGTGTACTACGACCCCGACAAGCCGGAGCGATCGGTCCTGGAACCCGGTCCTGTCCCGAGCCTCTGGATCGGTCTGGCGGCATCGATCGGCGTTTTCTCATTCGCAGTTTGGCGCGCGCTGCTGCGTTGAGCACCATGCGCGCCGTTCGAGTTCCTCGGATCGGACCACAGGCTGACGCAGAACACCAACACAACGAGGCCGACGATGCCAGCAATGCCCACATCAAGCCCGGCACAATTCTTTCAAGGCGCGCCGGTGTTGCACGTGCCGGATGTGAAGTCGGCGGCGATGTTCTATCGCGACGTCCTCGGGTTCACATGGGATTTCGGCGACGACAGCTATGCAGTGGTCTGGCGCGACAACTCGGCGATTCACTTCGTCCGGCAGGACTGTACTCCCAGCGGGGTCCACCTGTTCCAGTGGGTCCGCGATGTGGATTCCTACTACCGTGAGATTCTCGGCCGCGGTGCGGCCGTCGCGTCCGAGCCCGCGGATCGGCCGTACGGAGTCCGGGAGTTCGGTGTCCAGGATCTCAATGGCGTAGGAATCGTTTTCGGTCAGGACATCGAGTCCTGACGCACCTTCTGGAGACGTCTCACGTGACCGATGACCACGGCCTGTACCGTGCAGCCATTCTCGCGCTCGGGCTCACGCTCGGCGGTTTTCTCGCCGGGAACGGATTCGCTCGGGCCAGAGCATCCGACCGATACGTGACCGTCAAGGGCGTCGCCGAGCAGGAGGTGAAGGCCGATCTCGCAATCTGGCCGCTGCGCGTCGTCGGCGCGGACAATGACCTCGCAGCAGCGAATGCCAAGGTGGCCAGAAGCATCGCCGGCGTCCGTCAGTTCCTCACGCAACGCGGCATCGACACGACACAGATCCAGCTCGCCGATTTTTCTGTGACGGATGCGCTGGCGAATCAGTACGCATCCGATCGCCGGCCCGCCAACCGCTACATCGTCCAGCAGATGGTACTTGTGCGCTCCACCAGGCCGGACGTGGTGCTCAAGGCGAGCCAGCAGATCAGCGAGCTGGCGGCCATCGGCGTCGTCGTGTCCTCCGGAACCTCGGGATATGGCGGTGGCGACAGCGGGCCGACGTTCGTATTTACCGGTCTCAACGGGCTCAAGCCCAGCATGATCGCGAGCGCGACGGCGCGCGCCCGCGAGGCGGCCGATCAATTCGCACGCGACTCGCACAGCGCGGTAGGCGGCATTCGCCATGCGAGCCAGGGCGTGTTCGAGATTCTTCCGCGGGATCAGGCGCCCGGCATTTCCGAATCGAGCCAGATCGCCAAGGTGGTGCGCGTGGTGTCCACCGTGGATTACTACCTCCGATAGCGCGCCAATAGCGATAGCCGGCGGCTGCGTCCGCCGGCAGATATACAGGACTCCCGGCGCGCTGCCCCAACGCTGGCGAGCGTCGCGGCGCATGCGTACGTTTGTGCCACCCTCCCAGACACCGCGCCCACGATGGACCTGCGGGAACAACTCCAGAACACGCTGCGCGACTCCTACACCCTTGGCCGGGAACTCGGCGGCGGTGGCATGTCGCGCGTCTTCGTGGCCGATGAGCACCGGCTGAATCGCAAGGTCGTCGTCAAGGTGCTCGCGCCCGAGCTCATGCAGGGACTGAGCGCGGAGCGCTTCGAGCGCGAGATCCTGCTCGCGGCATCGCTGCAGCAGGCCAACATCGTGCCGGTCCTGAGCGCGGGAGACAGCGCCGGCGCCCCGTACTTCACCATGCCGTACGTGGATGGCGAGAGTCTGCGCGCGCGACTGGCGCACGGGCCGCTCCCGATCGCCGAAGCGACGTCGATTCTGCGCGACGTTGCGCGCGCTCTTGCGTACGCGCACGAGCGCGGCGTGGTGCATCGCGACATCAAGCCGGACAACGTTTTGCTGAGCCGCGGCACGGCGGTGGTCACCGACTTCGGGATCGCGAAAGCCATTGCCGCATCCGCAACGGCCGGCGTGCGCGGCGCGACACTTACCCAGCTCGGGACGGCGCTCGGCACGCCGGCGTACATCGCGCCGGAGCAGGCGGCGGGCGATCCGAACATCGATCAGCGCGCCGACTTCTACGCGTTCGGGTGCATGGCGTACGAGCTGCTCGCAGGCCGCCCGCCGTTCGACGCGAAAACGCCGCAGCGGCTGCTCGCCGCGCACATGAGCGAGACGCCGAAGCCCGTGACGGAGCTGCGTCCCGACACACCGCCCGAACTCGCGCGCCTCATCGCGCGCTGTCTCGAGAAGGAGCCGGATGCGCGCCCGCGGAGCGCCGATGAACTGCTCGCGGTGCTCGATACGATTTCCACCAGCGATTCGTCTCGGCAGGCAGCGCTGCCCGGGATTCTCATTGGCGGGCGCGCAATGATTCAGCGCGCGCTCCTGGTGTACGCGGTGGCGTTCGTGGCCGTCGCGGTACTGGCCAAGGCGGCAATCGTCGGCATCGGATTGCCGGACTGGGTCTTTCCCGGTTCGCTCATTGTGATGGCGCTTGGCCTGCCCGTCATCCTCTTCACGGGCTACGCGCAGCGGGTGGCGCGCCGCGCGGCCATGGCGTCACCGACCTTCACGCCGGGCGGCACGCCCAGCCTGCCCACGCGGGGCACGATGGCGACGCTGGCGCTCAGGGCAAGCCCGCACCTGTCGTGGCGGCGCACGACGGCAGGCGGCGTGTACGCCGTAGGCGGGTTCGTGCTGCTGGTGGGTGCGTTCATGCTGCTGCGTACGCTGGGCATCGGGCCCGCCGGATCGCTCCTCGCGCGCGGCAGCTTCACGGCGCGCGAGCCGGTGATCATCGCGGACTTCGCCGTGCAGCACACGGACACCGCACTCGGCGCCGTGGTGAGCGACGCAGTCCGGTCGGCGTTGTCGCAGTCGCAGATGATCTCGCTCGTGCCAGCGCCGCAGGTCGCGGCGGCGCTCCGGCGCATGGCGCGTCCGCCCACCACGCGGCTCGATCTCGCGACGGCGCGCGAGATGGCCCAGCGCGAGGGCGTGAAGGCCGTGGTGGACGGTCAGGTCACGGGCGTCGGGACGGGCTACATCGTGTCCCTCCGGCTCGTCTCCGCCGACTCTGGCACCGAGCTCGCGTCGTTTCAGGAGTCGGGCGATGGCCCGCGGGGGTTGATCGATGCGGCCGACAAGCTGGCGCGTGAGCTTCGCTCGAAGATCGGGGAATCGCTGCGCAGCGTACAGGGTAGCCCGCCGCTGGCGCAGGCAACGACGGCGTCGCTCGAGGCGCTTCGCATGTACAGCCAGGGTCTCCGCGCGAACGGCATCGAGGAGAATCCGCGGATGGCTGTGCGGTTCGCCCGTCAGGCTGTGGCCGCCGACTCCAACTTCGGGTCGGCGTGGCGGCTGCTCGCCGTAGCGGTGAACAACTCAGGCGGCTCGCCCAGCGAGGTCGATTCCGCCCTCGAGCGCGCCTACCGGCTGCGCGACCGGCTCCCCGAAATGGAGCGCCTGCAGACCGAAGCGTACTACTTCCTGGAGGGGCCGCACAGAGACCGCGGGCGTGCGCTCGCCGCGTACCTCGCGCTCCTGGAGCGCGGCGACTCGACCGTGGCGCCGGTAAACGCGGGCGAAGTGCTTCGCACGGAACGCGCCTACGCTCGAGCGGAGTCGCTGGATGTGATCGCGATGCGGCACAATCGGGAACCGGGCATCGCCGCCGGGAACGCCATCGAGTTGGCGATCGATCAGGGGCACGTCGACAGGGCGGCGACGCTGCTGCAAGACTGGGAGAAACGCTCTCCTGACGCGCACGGCATCAGGCTGCACGATCTCATGCTTCGCTATGCGAAGGCTGACACGACTGGTTACCAGCATCTGGTGGACAGCATGGAGCGCACGGGCGACGCCACGTACCGAGCCTGGGCGCTCACCTCGCACGAAGCGGCCTCGCTGCTGCATGGACAACTGGCGTCCAGCCAGCGCGTCGAGCGCGAGATATCCGGGCTGCAGCCGCGCACGGACGCGGAGCGGCTCGACCAGGCCATCTTCGCGGCAACGCTGGATGCATGGTTTCACGGGCCGTCGCCTCGCGCAGTGCAGGCGGTGAATGCCGCGCTGGCGGACGTCCCGCTGCAGCGCATTCCCGTGGCCGACCGCCCCTATTTTACCGCCGCGACAGCCTACGCCCTGGCGGGCGATGCCGACCGGGCTGCATCCGTGATTGCCGACTACCGCCGCGCGGTGACGGACACGAGTCGGCTCCGCATCGCGGCGCCGGCGCTTCACGGCGCGCTCGGGACCATTGCGCTGGCGCGGGGCGACGCGAAGACCGCGCTCGACGAGTTCCGGCGGAGCGACACCGCCTATGACGGTCTCCCATCGGACGAGTGTGCGCCGTGCACGCACTTTGCGATCGCGAGAGCCTTCGACGCGCTCGGGCAGGCCGATTCGGCGATCGCGGAATACCAGGCGTATCTGGCTACGCCCTACTTTCAGAAGATCTTTGGCGCCGAGAATGGGAATATCCGGTTCGGCGATGCGATGGTGCTGGCCGGCATCCACAAGCGACTGGGCGAACTGTACGAGGCGAAAGGGGATCGCCAGCACGCCGCGACGCACTATGGCGCGTTCATTGAACTCTGGAAGAACGCCGATCCCGAACTCCAGCCGGAAGTGGAGAACGTGCGGCGCCGGCTGGCCCGGCTGAGCGACACCGAGGCGAGGCGGAACTGATAGTGCGGACGTCGCTCAACTGGAGCGTCGAGCTGGATCTCCTCGGGTCCTGCCTCGAGGCGCTCGGACTCACGCCGTACGACGTTGGCGGCAGGGGCGCGGTGAATCGACGGTTCGCAGCAACCACTCGTTCGCGGGCCGCGGGAGTCGCCGACGCGAACCCGAATCACTCCTCCCGCAGCGTCACTGCGGGATCGACGTGTGTCGCGCGGCGCGCCGGCGCATAGCTCGCGAATGCCGCGATCCCCAGAAACACCACGGCGACCGCCCCGAACGTGAGGGGATCGCTCGGCGAGACACCGTAGAGCCACTGCCGGAGTGCGCGCGTCGCGGCCATGGCGCAGATGACTCCCGCTATCGTGCCGGCCGCGGCGAGGCGCAGGGCACGTCCCACGATGAGGCGCACCACGCCGGCCGCGGATGCGCCGAGCGCAATGCGAATGCCCACCTCGCGCGTTCGTTCGCTCACCAGATACGACACCACGCCGTAGATCCCCACCGCACCGAGCACGAGCGCGAGCAAGGCGAACGCGGTGACAAGCGCCGCCGTGAAGCGCGAGCCCACGACCGATTCGGCCACCACCGCATCCATCGTGCGGACGTCGCTCACCGGAACGGCGCGATCGATGTCGTGCACGATGCGGCGGATGTCGGCTCCCGTGGCGCGCGGATCGCCGGCGCTGCGCGCAACGAGCCACAACTCGCTCCCCACCCGGCTCGAGGTCTGCGACCATGGCATGTAGATCGCCACCCTCGACGTGTCGCGCAGGCTGTCCTGCTTTGTGTCCGGCACGATCCCGACGATCGTGATCCACGGACTGTCGAACGGATAGCCGATGCGTTTGCCGATCGCATCGCCGTTCGGCCAGAATTCGCGCGCGACGCTCTGACTTACAATCGCGACTGGTGGCGAGTCGGCGCCATCCCGGTTGGTGAAGGGTCGGCCGTGCAGCAGGGGAATGCGCAACGTCGCGAAGTAGTCTGGCGATACCGACTGCACGTGCTGGATGGACGGAAGCAGCTGCGTCACGTCCTCATGCTGTCCCTGCACGCGTATCGCCAGGCCCCTCATTGGCGCGGCGAGCGGGAGCTGATCGACGAGTGCCGCGTCACGCACGCCGGGCAGCGCCTGGACGCGATCCAGCACGTCCCGATAGAACCCGGTCAGACGCGCGCTGCCGGGCGGGTAGCTTCCGGCGGGCGCCGAGATGCGCGCCGCGATGACCTGCATGGGCTCGAAGCCCGGGGCGATGGACCGCAGCGCGGCGAAGCTGCGCACGAGCAGCAGTGACGCGACAGCGAGCATCACCGCGAGCGCGATCTCGCCGGCGACGAGCATGCCAGCGATGCGCGTGTGCGAGACGCCCGATGTTGCGCGCCGACCGGAGCGTGTGCCCACCGAAGAGCCGCCGGCCGTCGCGCGGATCGCGGGGATAGCGGAGAAGACGACCCCGGTGACGAGCGAGACGAGGAGCGTGAAGATGAGTACCATGCCGTTCATCGCAATCGCACCGGAGCGCGGGATACCGGTGGGGATGATCCCGATGAGCGCGTGCACGGCGAGCACCGCGAGTCCGATTCCGGCCGCGGCTCCCACGATCGCGAGCAACAGCCCTTCCGTGACGAGTTGGCGCACCAGTCGGCCGCGCCCGCCGCCGAGCGTGGCGCGCACCGCGAGCTCGCGCTCGCGAGCCGTGGCGCGCGCGAGCAGGAGGTTCGCGACATTGACGCAGGCAATGAGCAGCACGAGCAGCGTCGCGCCGAAGAGCATCAGGAGAAGCGACCTGGCGGAGCCGACCAGATCGGCCTTGAGGGGCGTGACGGTGGCGTCGACGCGATATGTAGCGCCGGGATCCCATAGGGGATTCAGCCGTCGCAAGGAAGGCCATACGGTGCGCAGCTCGCGTCGCGCCTGCTCGAGGGTCGCATTCGGCGCGAGGCGACCGATGAACTCCTTGCCGCCCACTCCCCACATCAGCCCGATATTGGCCGGGCTGATGGTGTAGGGCAGCCAGTACTCCACGTCGTTGGCGGGATACTGAAATGAAGGCGGCATGACGCCGACGATCGTGTACGGCGCACCGTCCACCAGGAGTTTGCGCCCGACGATGTCGCTCGCGCTGCCGAATTCGCGCCGCCACAGGCTGTTGCTGATGATCATGACGGGGCTGCTGCCGTACGTGCCGTCCTCCGGCGCAAAGCCTCGCCCGATCATCGGCGCAGCGCCGAGCAGTGGCATCAGATTCGTGGTCACGGCGACGCCGTTGAGGCGGATGGCTTGACGGCCGTCGTCCACCGGGTGCGTGGCCGGCACCCACGCCGCGAGTTCCGTGATGGTACGCAGCCGTTCGCGCAGTGCCTGGTACTCGCCGAGCGAGCCCTGGCCGATCGTCACGAGTCGTTCGGGATGTGTGTACGGCAGCGGTTGCAGCAGTACGGCATTGACGATGGAGAAAATCGCCGTATTGGCGCCGATGCCGAGCGCCAGTGTGAGTGCGGCGGCCACGGCAAAGACCGGGGCTCGCCGCAGCGCGCGCGCACCGAATTTCACATCCTGCACGAAATCGGCGACGTACTCCGCGCGCCGGCGCGTGGTCTGCCGGCGCTCGTCATGCTCGACGAGCTGGGCGCGGACCGTGCCCACCTCGCCGAATCGCTCGATCGCGTCGCGCCGCGCGTCCTCCAGCGACATGCCGAGCGCGAGGTTGCGCTCAATGCGCATCTGGATATGGAACTGAAGCTCATCGTCGACGTCGGCAGGCACGTCGGGGCGCAGGAACCGCAGAGAGCCCCGCCGGCGCGGCGCGCGTTCCCGCCTCATGGGATTGCCGGGTCGGCGCGCAAGACGCGCGTCACCGCCTGCGAGTAGCGCAGCCACGTGGAGGCGTCGTTGCGCAGATGCCGGCGACCGGCGGCGGTGATGGTGTAGAACCGTGCTCGGCGGTTGTTCTCCGACCGTCCCCAGCGTGACGTAACGAGCGCGCGATCCTCAAGGCGGCGCAGGGCCGGGTAGAGCGAGCCTTCCTCGATGCGCAATACGTCGCCGGTGGTCTCCTCGATCCAGCGCGAGATGGCATAACCGTGCGCGGGCGCAAGAAGGAGGGACTTCAGAATGAGAATGCCGAGCGTGCCTTGAAGGAGGTCGCCCGGATCGTGCGTGGCCGGCATGGATGTTCCCTGGGCAAGGTTAGGGGTACGCTAGGGGCGCTGCGTTCCCCTGTCAAGGCTACTGGAGCGGCCGGCCGAGCCGGCCGGTGAGCGCGAACCGCCTGGGCCACGGGCGCCGCCCCGGATCCTGCGTGCCTTGGCGTCTGTGCGCCACCAGGGCGGATGGTGGTTGCGTTCAAGGTACTTCGTCCTGCAAGATTGACGGGCGATGCGGCGGAGAGGATCGTCGTGTCGCATGCGCCGCTTCGCCTTGAATTTTTCTTCGTGTCCGCAATGCAGAACAATCCATCCGCCTGCCTGGCCGTCGTCTGCCTCGCACTGGGCGCCGCGGCATGCGCCTCGGCGCCCGCTACCCGTGCCGCATCCGTGCCGGCCGCGTCATCCGCGTCATCGCCCTTCTACCTCGGCGCTGACATTTCCGCGCTGGATGCGCCGCGTCCTGGCCGCCCGCCCCGCGTCTATCAGGAGAACGGCACGCCCAGTGATGAGCTGACCATTCTCCGCCAGCATGGATGGACGGCGTTCCGCCTGCGCGTGTTCGTGTCGCCGGTACGCGAGGCCCCCGATAACTCCCTCGCGAACACGATTGCGCTGGCGAAGCGCATCAAGGACTCAGGGTCGCTTCTGCTGCTCGACATTCACTACTCGGACACGTGGGCGGATCCGCAGCACCAGGAGATTCCGGTCGCGTGGCGCGGTCTGAGCTTCGACTCGCTCGAGGCGCGCGTCGAGCAGTACAGCTTCGCCACGATCAAGGCGCTCAAGGATGCCGGCGCGATGCCCGACTGGGTGCAGGTGGGCAACGAGATCACGCGCGGCATGCTGTGGCCAGCAGGGCAGGTGCGCGTGCCGGGGTCGAGTCAGTACCTGCCGCCAGAGCCGTATGACGACGACGTGCAGTGGGACCACCTGACGCGATTGCTCAAGGCCGGCATTCGCGGGGTAAAGGCGGCGGCCGGCGATACGCCGCCCCGCATCGCGATCCACATCGACCGCGGTGGCGACTGGGCCACGACGCAGTGGTTCTTCGACCATCTGCAGCGCGCAAATGTGCCGTACGACATCATCGCGCAGAGTTTCTATCCGCCGTGGCGGCACGGGACGCTGGAGCAACTGCTGGCGAACATGCAGAATTGCGCCAGCCGCTATCACAAGGACTTTCTGGTGGCCGAGACGGGGTATGAGCAGTCGCACTCGCCGGACAATCCGGACATGCTCTGGCCCGTCACGCCCGAGGGACGACTGCAGTTCATGGTGGACGTCGTCAACACGGTGCAGTACGCGCACGGCCTGGGCGTGATGTACTGGGCGCCGGAGTACGACGCGTGGAACAAGGATGGCAGCCCCGGGCCCGTCGTGTTCACGCTGCAGCACTTGGCCGACCTGCGCGATGGTGCGGCCAGTCATGCTCCGAGAGAGGTGAATGGCTCGCACTGAATCGGAAGTCAGGAAGAGCAGAACTGCGGAAATGCGACGAGCGGCCTACGCGGTAACGGTGCCGGTGCGCGATTGCGTACGTTCTGTGTCACGTGCCACGTCCAGCACAGAGACGTGCGCTCCCGTATAGTCCGCCGCAATCGTCTCGTCGGTCCCGCGTGCGACGCCGACTGCGTCGAGCACCAGGGTCAGTAGTACGGTCACCGCGATGTTCCCAATGAGCGCGAAGAACGCGCTGTATCCGGCTATCGCCAAGCTGCCAACATGCAGCGGGTAAATGGCGGTGAAGTGCTGCGACGCGGCCATCGCGGTGCCGGATACCATGCCCACTACCCACCCCGCGAGCAGCGCCCACCTGTGGAACCAGCGCGTGTACAGCCCGAAGATCACCGCGGGAAATGTCTGGAGAATCCACACCCCGCCCAGGAGCTGGAAGTTGATCGCCTCCTGTCGTGCATTCTGGAGCGCGAGAATGAACGCGAGCGCGCCGAACTTGACCACGAGCGACGCCGCCTTGGCCACGCGCGCTTCCTGGCGCGGCGTGGCGTTCGGGCGGAAGTACTCGCGGTAGATGTTGCGGGTGAAGAGATTGGCGGTGGCTATGGACATGATGGCCGCCGGCACGAGCGCGCCGATCGCGATCGCGGCAAAGGCGACGCCGGCGAACCACTGCGGGAACATCATGTTGAACAGCGCGGGCACGGCCCACTGCGCACCGTACACCGCGTCCGGCTTGATCCCTGCCGCCACGGCCATGAAGCCCAGTAGCGCGATCAGCCCGAGCAGAATGCTGTACGCCGGGAGGAAGGCGGCATTGCGCTTGATGACGTCGCGTCCGCTGCTGCTCAGCACCCCGGTGATGGAGTGCGGATACAGGAAGAGGGCCAGTGCCGACCCCAGGGCGAGCGTGGCGTAGGCGGCGTACTGCTTTGGCGCGGGCAGCAGTCTGGCCGTGGGCACAGCGGCAAAGATGTGTCCGTATCCACCGAGCCTGGCGGGGATGATCGTGATCGCGGCAATGACGGCAATGAAGATGAGCGCATCCTTCACCAGTGCGATCATGGCCGGGGCGCGCAGACCGCTCGAGTACGTATACGCGGCCAGGATGACGAAGGCGATGATGAGCGGCAGGTCACCCATGAATCCGGTGCCGGTGATGCCGAGTCCCGCGATCACCACCTGGATGCCCACGAGCTGCAGCGCGATGTATGGCATGGTGGCGAGGATGCCGGCCACGGCCACCGCAAGCGCAAGCGTGCTGCTGCCGTAGCGTCCGCGCACGAAGTCCGCCGGTGTCACGTAGCCGTGCGCGCGCGACACCGACCAGAGACGCGGCATGAGCACGAACACCAGCGGGTAGACGATGATCGTGTACGGCACGGCGAAGAAGCCGATCGCGCCGGCGCTGAACACGAGCGCCGGGACGGCAATGAATGTGTACGCCGTATAGAGGTCGCCGCCCAGCAGGAACCACGTCACCACCGTCCCGAAGCGGCCGCCCGCGAGTCCCCATTCGTGGAGCAGGTCGAGATCGCCGCGGCGCCAGCGCGCGGCGACGAAACCGAGCACGGTGACGAACGCGAAGAGCGCGACAACCACCGTGAGCGCCACGAGGTGCACGCCGGACCTCACGAGCGGTCCACCGCGTACACGATGATCGTGATGCCCGCGCTGATCACGATCCAGAGGAGCTGATACCAGTAGAAGAACGGAATGCCCCACAACCGCGGCGTCAGCGACGCATACGACGCCACCCAGAGCGTGCCGACGAAGGGAATGAGGAGGAGCAGCAGCGCGAGGCGGCGCCACCGGGCGGGGCGGGGCGGCTTCACGTCGGAACCGTGTCGAACATCCATTTCAGGGGGCGGTTGGTTTCCGGGAGTATGAAGCGCCGGGCGGGCCGCGGCAATCGCCGCGCTTCGAGTACCCAACAGACGTTCGCATTCGCGGGCACTCGCAGAGAGTGACCAAAGCGCGTCAAAAACCCTCTCAGTGACACGCGGATCGCACGTCTGCGGTGTCCCTCGCCCATCGCGCCGGCACCAGCCTGCCAAACGCTCTGAGGTCGTCCGAGCAGGATACGCTCCCGCGCTCGGCGTCGAGTAACGCCAGCAATCCGTTGTAGGAGAGCGACGCCATGGTGTGGGAGATATCGTCCACGATCACACCTGCACCGGCATAGCCCCTATAGTGCGCGACCTGAAAGAGGTTCCTGCGCAGCAGAGCCGTATCCGGCGGCGGGTCGCGCAGCGGCACGACGCGAAAATATGTGCCGTCCAGGCGGCCATAGGGCGCGAGCCACTCCATGGCGTAGCGCGTGCCGCTGGTTGCGAAGGTAAGCGGACGCCGCCAGCGGTTGGTGCGCACGATGTCGAGCAGCATGACTTCCGCCGGCAGCAGCTTCGTGCCGTAGCCCGGATGCACGCTCAGCGTGATGGACCCCGGCACCGGCGTATTGGGTGCGATGCCGAGTTCCTCGGCGCTACCCGACACGGGAATCGTGACGCTCGTGTCGGCCCACACGCTGCGCGTCAGCGCGACTCGCTCCGGTTCCGCGAGCGAGAGCGGCAGCGATGGATCGCGCCGTTTCAATCTGTCGGGCCAGTCCGGGATGTTGGCGACGGACAGATTGATGATCGTCACATCGGGCCGCACGCCTTCCACGGACTGCATGTACATGACCGGGAAGGTGTCGTTGTCGCCCACGGTGAAGTAGATCGCTCGCGGTGGGAGTACTCGCAGGGCATTGGCGGCGTAGTCGGCGGTAAACCAGCGCTGCGATGCATCCCTCGCACTCCAGTTGGCCATGAGCGGCGCCGCGGCTGCGAGCACGGCAAGGACCGCGGCGGCTGCGGCCGCGCCGAGAATCGGCTGGCGTCGCGCGCGCAGCACGTCCCAGGCCCACTCGCCCGCCACGCCCAGCCCGCAGGCGACGAGCACGGCGACGGTCACGCACACGGGCAGATAGTGACGGTCGAAGGGGCGGAAGAAGTTCGCGGGGATGTTGAAGTAGATCACCGTGAGCGCGGCCTGCGACACGAGCAGCACGAGCCACGCCGTGCCCAGGCGGGCGTTCCGGCGCCACAGTGTTACGAGTCCCAGTGTGGCGGCGAACGCCGGCAACACGCCCGCCGGCCCGGCCGCGCCGCGCCAGTGGAGGAAGTTGGCGCCCAGCACGCGCAGAAGATCCATCGTCTGCACCGACCAGAGCGGAGATTTGCGCGGAAAGAGATCGAGGAGGAACGATCCGCCGAGCTGCTTGATCGTGATGTAGTCCCAGAGTCGCGAGAGGTTGCCGGGGTTCGCGAAGTCGAGCGACGAGTGCCCGTGCGTCGCGATGGGGATGAGCAGCAGTTGCAGCGAGAGGCCGGCCACGAGCGCGCCGGCGCCGGCGAACACGGCGCGTGGTGATGTGAGTGTTCGGGGACGGCGCATGAGGATCCACGCCAGCGCGCCGGGCACAAGCAGCGCGTTGGTGCGGTGCACGCTGAAGTCGAGCCCTACGAGCAGCCCGAGCAGCGCGATCCAGCGCCAGGCGTCGGGGTCATCAGCGCTGGCCCACCAGCGGACCAGCGTCCACAGGATGAGGCCCGTGAACACCGTGGTGAGTACGTAAGGGGTGAACTTGATGGCGTGCTCCCAGAGTGTGGGGCCGAAGGCGAGCGTCAGCGCGCCGAGACCGGCGCCGATGGCCCTGCCGGCGCTGGCGTTGATCGAGCGTCCGCTCATTCCCAGCAGTCGCAGCGCGACGGCGCACACGAGCGCCACCGTGACGGCGGCGAGAAGTCCGGCGAACAGGTTGAGCCGGTGCGCGGGCGAGGCACCGAGCGGGACGTGCGCAACGGGCCAGCCGAGGAGCGTGAGGAGCAGCGACCCGGGCGGCGACTCGATGCCCAGCGTCGCGGCGCCGAGGGAGTACGAACTGGAATCCCACCAGGTGACGGTAGGATAGGCGGTGCGCCAAAACACCGCCGCGGACAACACGAGAACCGCAACGACGGCTGTGCTGTCGCGCACACGGTGGCTGTGCGGGGCGGCGGTGTCGGAAAGATAACTTTTTCTCTCCATGCCAGACGGTCGTATCGCGGCGCGATTCTGTCAAGCCAGGGTCGTTGCGGTAGTGGAAAGCGGCTGTGCTCCGGGCGTGGTGGAGTCCAAATCCAGCATGGCCTCTCCGGCCGAAGACAGCCGAATTCCCCGCACGACTCCTGCCTCTCGCCTTTCGCCGGTGCCTGCCACACATTGTACCCGCTCTTATTCCCGGCCACATCTCACCTGGAGACGTCCCGCATCGTGACGGACACTCTCGCCGTCGCCCTCGGCAGCGACTATCGGATCGAGCGGGAGCTCGGCCAGGGCGGCATGGCCACGGTGTACCTGGCCCATGACCTCAAGCACGACCGCAAGGTCGCGATCAAGGTCCTCCGGCCGGAGCTCGCCGCCGTCATTGGCGCCGAGCGCTTCCTGCGCGAGATCAGGACCATTGCCACCCTGCAGCACCCGCACATCCTCGGACTCATTGACAGCGGAGAGGTGGGCGGCACCGCGTGGTATGTTATGCCGTTCGTGGAGGGCGAGTCACTGCGCGACCGCCTGCGGCGCGAGAAGCAGCTCTCCGTGCCCGAGGCCGTGCAGATCGCCAGCGAGGTTGCCGGCGCGCTCGACTACGCGCACCGCCACGGCGTGATTCACCGCGATATCAAGCCCGAGAACATCCTGCTGCACGACGGCGCCGCGCTCGTGGCGGACTTCGGCATTGCGCTCGCCGTGAGCAACACGGCGGGAACGCGGATGACCGAGACGGGGATGTCGCTGGGCACGCCGCACTACATGTCACCCGAGCAGGCAATGGGAGAACGGGAGATTACGGCGAGATCCGACGTGTACGCGCTCGGTGCGACGCTATACGAGATGCTCACCGGCGATCCACCGTTTACGGGCAGCACCGCGCAGGCGATCGTGGCGAAGGTGATGACCGAGCGGCCCCGTCCGATTTACCCGCAGCGCGACACCGTTCCCTCCGCGGTCGAACAGGCCGTGCTCACGGCGCTCGAGAAGCTGCCGGCCGATCGCTACGCGACCGCGGCGCAGTTCGCCGCAGCGCTGCACGTTCCATCGGAGCCAGCGCGCACGCGGGGTAGAGCGGCGTCGCCATCGCGTGGCAGCGCGCGTGAGCACACCGGATGGAGGAACCGACTTCGCGATCCCGTCGTGCTCGCGCTCGCCGCCATCGCGGTGGGGAGCGCGCTGTTCGCGGCGTGGACCTGGCGTGCGAAATCGGATGCCGCCGGGATGGTGGTCCGCTTCGCCATTCCAACAGCGCCAAGCGGCCGGACCAACTCGCTCGGCAACAACGTGATGGCCGTCTCGCCCGACGGCCGGACGCTGGCATATGCCGGCGAGGGCGAAGGCGGCCATCTGCAGTTGATGATCCGCTCTCTGGACGACGTGACCGCGCGGCCGCTCGCCGGAACCGAGGACGCGAGCCAGCCAACCTTCTCACCCGACGGCCGGTCGCTCGCGTTCATCCGCGGCAATCAACTCTACAGGATTGGCGTGGACGGGGGTGCGCCGCAGTTGCTGGCGACTGCACCGGGCACGTTCGCGGGCGCGAGCTGGTCAACGACCGGAGTGATCGTCGTTTCAGGGAACACGGCGTTCTATGTCATTCCTGAATCGGGAGGTTCGGCCAGGGAACTCGGCGTCCGCGGGCGGGTGCCCGGTGAAGTCTTCCGTGATTTCCCGCTCGTGCTCGACGCCGAGCGCAGCGTGCTGTATTCGAGCTGGAGCTCGAGCTCACTCACGAGTGCCAGGATCGCGATTGCATCGCTCGCCACGGGTGAAGCAACGGTGCTCGACCTCCCGGGCATCGAGCCACTGGGCGTAACGGATGGCACGCTGGTGTACGCCACGGCCACCGGGGTGATCATGGGCGTTCCCATCGATGTGGCGAAGCGCAGGCTCCTCGGGGCGCCGGTGCGGCTCGTGGACAACGTGGTGATCAACAACACCAGCGGAATGGCACGCGCGGCGCTCGCGCGCGGCACGCTGTTCTATCAAAGCGGCTCGCAACTCTCGCGAGTCGTGGAGGCTGGGGCTGGCGGAACCTCGCGCACCATCCTCGGCGACCTGCGGGACTACGCCTTCCCCAGGCTCTCTCCAGATGCGCGGCGGCTCGCCATCACCATTGGCAGTACCGACCGTCGCGATGTCTGGCTGGACGAACTCAGCTCCGGGACAGTGACCCGACTGACCACCGAAGGCACCACGAACGAACGCGCCGAATGGTCCCCCGACGGCAGGCGCGTACTGTACCGCTCCGATCGCGCGAATCGCACCGGCATCTGGTGGCGCCCCGCCGACCTGAGTGCCGAGGCCACGCCGCTGCTGCTGGGAAACCACGAGGACGTCTTCGAGGCCGTGATAACGCCCGATGCGCGCTACCTCGTGTACCAGCTCGATACGCTGGGCGCGGACATCTACTATCGGGCCCTCGCCGGCGACAGCACGCCACGACCCATCGCGGCCAGCCCGACGGCCATCGAGATGATGCCGCGGGTCTCGCCAGACGGGCGCTGGGTTGCGTTCAGTACGGACGAATCGGGGCAGAGCGAAGTGGTCGTGCAGCCATTCCCGGGGCCGGGCGGTCGGGTCCAGGTCTCATCCAACGGTGGCACCGAACCGGTGTGGTCGAGGGACGGGCATCGCCTGTTCTATCGCGGCGACGGACGTCTCATGGCGGCGACGATCAGTGGCGGTGCGGCATTCACCATCGCGCGGCGCGACACGATGCTGACCGACACGTACCTGCTCGCCGGCAACCCGCACGCCAACTATGACGTCATGCCCGATGGCAGCCACTTCATCTTTCTTCAGGGTGCCGACTCGGGCGAGCTGATCGTCGTGTCGAACTGGGAGTCGGTCGTGCGATCGCGGATGAAGGCGCCGCGCTGAATGAATAAAGTTGTTTGCCCTCGCTGCGGCGCCGCTCACGATCTCTCGGAAATGGAGCCGAGCTACCGGTGGCCCGACGCGTACCTCGCCGTTCCTCCCGACGAACGGGATTTCCGGACCATCGGGGGCAAGGACGACTGCCGCGTGCGTGACGCCGGGGACACGCGGCGTCAGCATTTTCTCCGCGTCCTGCTGCCGATCCCGGTGCGCGGCGAGGCGCGGCCGTGCAATTGGGGCGTGTGGGTTGAAGTGGTGGAGCATGCATTCGTCCGCGTCCAGGATCTCTGGGATGATCCGGAGCAGGCACGCGAGCCTTCCTTCCCGGCAGTCCTTGCGAACGAGCTCAAGTCATACCAGGGGACGCGGGGGCTTGCCGGCATGGCGCAGCTGACAGGCCCAACATCGGTCCCGACATTCACGCTGCTGCCGGGCATCCAGCATCCGCTGGCCCGCGAACAGCGCGAGGGCGTATATCCGGAGCGCGTACTGGAGTGGCTGGCCAATCACTGCCGCCATTGATCTGGGCGCGACGGCGTCGCTCGACTGTTGCGTGTGAGCGTCGTTAGTGCGCCTCAAGCGCGATCGACAATGTGTCGCGCTCACATTTGACGCAGGTTCCCTTCACGATGATCGAGCCAGGGATGACGCCAATACCCGATCTGCGAGACTCGCTGCTCGCTGCCTGGCGGACGAACAGTCGCGTGACCGCCTACCTCGTGGAGCACATGCCGTCAGCGCTGTGGGGTGCAGCCGTGCCCGGCACGCGGTGACGTCCACGGACCGCTGCCGGTGCTGCGAGGTTGCATCAGCGCCGCAGCGGCCGTGCGTCGACGGCGCGGCTCGCTCGTGTCCCGAAAATCTGGTTTAGTGTCGCTTCCGAAAAGGGAACGCCACCGTGAGCACAGCCTAACGTCATGTCGCCTGCCTGGTTGAGGGCTTTCCACCGAGCATGCGGAAAGCCGATCACACCGCTGCGCATTGCAACGGCAGGGCTCTTGCCAAAGGTGCTCAGGCTCTCTGAATCCACGTCACCCTCAGGCCCGTTCGGCGCCAGGTGGCTGGAGGAAAGTCGGCCCCATTCGATACCAGCTCCCACCGACAAAGGTACCCCGGTCGCGAGACCGGTCCGCAAAGCCGGGGGTCTCGCATTGAGACCGCCCCGGCCGCCGAAGCAGGGACACCCGGCAGCGACCAGCCGGAACACTTGTCAGTGGAGACACCGTTCATGCGGTACACAGCCGTCCCCGCCCTGGCCGCACTGGCATTCGCGGCCGCCTGCAGCAGCGACAGTCCGACCGCAGCATCGAGTGCCAGCTCGCCATCGCGCGAGGTGGTGATCACGGAAGGAGCGCCGGCGCCGGTCCGCGCGCCGCAGCCAAAGCGTCCATCTCTGTCGGTCGTCACGGCCCAAGCGAGCATGGGCGGAGCGACGACCACGCCGCTGAGCCTCACCCCTCAGAGCTGCTCCGTAACCGCATCACAGGCGATCGTCGTCACCTATACTGTGAGGAACAATCAGGTCAATGCCGCCAGCTTCTCGGTGAACACGCACTGGGAATTCAACGGGACTGCCTGGACGGGTTCGGTGCCCACGACCGTCAACGTGCCCGCGCAGAGCGGCGGGACCACGACCACGTACCCGGTGACCGTGACCGTGGTCAACGCGAGCGACATGGCTACGGGAACTTCCAGCTTCCTGATCGCACCGTTCGATGTTCACACGAGCGGAAATCCGGGTCTCAACGTCAACAACGCCGACGTCACGGTGAACGTGGCGTTCAACGCCTGCGCCGTCGTGAACACGGCTCCCACACTGGTACTGCCGGCCGACATGGACAACATCGAGGCCACCAGCAGCGCCGGAGCCACCGTGATGTTCACCGTCACGGCAAGTGATCTCCAGGATGGGGACCTGACGTCGGCGGTGAGCTGCGATCACAACAGCGGAGACACGTTCCCGCTCGGCACGACGACCGTGACGTGCGAGGTGACTGATGGCGGTGGGCTCAAGACCACTGGCAGCTTCCACATCACCGTCGTGGACACGACGCCGGCCTTTTTTACCAGCTTCCCAACCGGCACCGTCAATCTCATTGCCGCCGACATCAACGGCGCCACGCTGGACATTGCATCGCTCGGCATCACGGTGGCGGACGTCGGTCACGTGTCCGAGCCGTCAACCTTCAATTGCGACTATATCGCGGGCACCGTGCTCGAGATCGGCAGCACCACGACGGTTTCGTGCACCGCCACGGACGCCAGAGGCAACGAGAGTGTGCCGAGCACCTTCGACGTGTTCGTGGGGCTGAACGTCAACACCACCGGCTTCCTCACACCGCTGCGCATGACCGCGCCGTTCAGTACGCACAAACGAGGCTCCACGATTCCACACAAGTTCCTGCCGCCAACCTACGCCGACGGCACGCCCGCGACGGATCTGGCAGGCGACCTCCGCCTGGTGATCAATCAGTTGGACGGCATGGTGGACGGAGACGCGATCGAGGTCAACGACTACGCGGCCGGCTCGACGGCCTGGAGATACGACGCTGATGCCGGGCAGTACATCTTCAACCTGAAGACGATCACGGCGTGGCCGACGGGCACCTGGCAGACCACCGTTTCGTACAAGGGGATCGTCCTGGCTACAACGAGCTTCAATTTGAAGCAGTGATCGTGACGCAGTCATCCGGGCGGGCCGGGAGCATGCTCCCGGCCGCGCTTCCGGAGTGCCTGTGTTTCTTCTCTGTTTGCCCGTCCCGTGGCGCTTCCGCACGGGCACGCCCGACTATCGAACGACAGGAGGAATCCCCGCCGTGCTCCCGGCGATTGGAAGGTCGATGTAGGTGGCATCGCGCGACGACCGAACGATCCGCTCCGTCGCTTTCGTGAAATCGGAATCCGCCGCGGCAAAGATATTGGGAACGAAGCGCTGCGGATTGCGGTCGATGAGCGGAAACCAGCTGCTCTGCACCTCGACCATGATGCGGTGTCCCTTCAGGAATTTGTAGTCCTGCGTGTGCAGGTCCACGACGTACTCGTCGATGTGGTTCGGCACGATCGGCTGGGGATGTTCGAAGCCGTTACGGAAGCGGCCGCGGAACACGTCGTTCGCCACCATGAGCTGATAGCCCGCGAGCTTCGGGTCGCTCGCATCCTGCTCCGGATAGACATCGATGAGCTTGACGATCCAGTCGACATCCGAGCCGGTGGTCGAGGCGAACAGATGCGCCTTGATCGCGCCGCTCACGACGACATCCTGTGTGAGCGGAGCAGTCTCCCACGACATCACGTCGGGCCGCCCCTGAAGGAAGCGCTGATCATCGACCAGCCACCTCGACCAGGAGGAGCCCTTTCCGTAGGTCGGGAGAATCGGGCGCGCGCGATAAGGCACCGGGTGCGCCGGATCCGAAACGTAGGAGTCAACCGCCGCCGCGCCGGTGTCGCGCGGTGGATCGAGCGACAGCTCGTGATCCGCGTGCGTGAACAGCTTCCGCTGCGTCACGCCGCTTTTCGGCGGCCAGCTATCGTACGACTTCCACGTATCCGTTCCGGCTTCGAACGTCGTCGCTTCCGCCAGCTTGAGCGTGCCCTTGCCCTTGAGCCAGTAGGCAAACCAGGGCGCCTCGATGTTCTTCCTGAAATCCTCCGACGCGGGCGTGCCGAAATCGATGCTGCCGAGCTGCTCGCCACTCGCGCCGTTCCAGCCACCGTGGTTCCACGGCCCGACGACCAGATAGTTGAGATGTCTGGTATCGTGCTTCTCCAGTGCTTCGTAAATCGTGATGGGCCCGTAGAAATCCTCCTGGTCCCACCAGCCAGCCACGTTCAGTGTCGGCACCGTCACCCGGTCCAGGTCCGGCGCGACGGCCTGTGCCTGCCAGAAGGTATCGTAGTTCGGATGCGCCACAAAATTGTTCCACGTCGGGATCTTGCCGTGGAGATACCGCTCATTCACGTTCGCGAGCGAGCCGAGCGCGAGATACCAGTCATAGGTGTCCGGCTGATCGAAGGAGAAGGCGGAGATTTCCTTCGACGTTTCCATCATCGTCGCGTACTCGAAGCCGTAGCTCAGGCGGAACGCGCCGTTGTGATGAAAGTCGTCGCCAATGAACATGTCGGCTGGCGACGCACGGGGCGACACCGCCTTGAGCGCCGGGTGCGGATCGAGCATCGCCATCACCGTGAGCCATCCGGGATACGACGTGCCCAGCATACCCACGCGTCCGTTGTTGTGCGGCACGTGCTTGATGAGCCAGTCGATGGTGTCGTATGCGTCGGTGCTCTCGTCTATGGCGGCGGGATCCTTCTTGTTCCGCATGGGACGCAGCATCACGAACTGGCCTTCCGATCCGAAGCGGCCGCGAATGTCCTGAAAGACCCAGATGTATCCGTCGTGGACCAGATGGGCGAGCGACGGGCTGCCGAGTGCATCGCCGATGCCATCGATGCCGTACGGTGTACGGGACATCAGAATGGGCAGATCGCCCGTCATGCCGTGCGGCGCATAGATCAGGGTGTGCAGTCGCACGCCGTCGCGCATCGGGATCATCACTTCCGTCTTGTCGAACGCCGGTGTCGCCGGCGCCGTTGCTGCCGGCGTCTGCGCGCCCGAGCGTGATGCGATGATGATGCAGAGGAGGGCGGTGATCGGGAGGCCGCGGGGAATGTTGCAACGAATGGTCATTGAGGGCTGCCTGTGCGTGTTGTCTCGAGCTGGGGCGTCACCCGGTTGATCGGGGCGGGTCTGGGAACGCGCTGCTGCGGATGCTCCTGAAGGAGCTTGAGTGCTTCGGACACCGCCCGCTCGAGCTGCGGGTCGTGCCCGTGGATCACCGCCGCCGGCGTATTCTCCACCTCGATGTCCGGCGTGATTCCCTCGTTCTCGACGGCCCATTTGCCCTTGACATCGTAGAAGGCGAGATCCGGCGCGGTGATGCCTCCGTTGTCGATCGGTTGCGGATCGCCGATCGTTCCGACGAGTCCGCCCCAGGTGCGGGTGCCGACGAGAGGTCCGAGCTTGGCGAGGCGGAAATAATAGGGCAGGGCGTCACCACCGGAGCCGGCGGACTCGTTGATGACCATCACCTTGGGCCCGTAGATGCCGACCATCGGCATCGTAAAGGGATTGCCGGCACGTTCGGCGAAGTACCCCATGAGCTGTCGCGACATTTGGTCGATGAGATAGTCCGCCACGGCGCCGCCCTGGTTGTAGCGCTCATCGATCACGACGCCCTCCTTGTCCTGCTGGGCGAAGTAGTAGCGGTTGAACGCCGTGTACCCACCCACCGAGGTGTTGGGGAGCCAGACGTAGGCGAGTCGTCCGCCGGAGAGCTTGTCCACCAGCCGCCGGTTGCCGTCAATCCACTCCTGCGTTCTGAGCGATTCGTCATTGGCGATCGGAACGACCGTGACGGTCCACGAGTCATCGGCGCTTGGCGTATGACTCACGCGGATGGTGGTTGGCTGACCCGCGGTGCCCACGAAGAAACTGTACAGGTTCTCCGGCGCCGCGACCTCGCGGCCGTTCACCTCGAGGATGTAGTCACCGTCCGCCACATTGAGCCCCGGTGCGCTGAGTGGGGCGTGCAGTTGCGGATTCCAGTTGCCCGCGGTGTAGATGTGCTGAATGCGAAAGTGCCCATGATCCATCGAGACATCGGCGCCGAGCAGCCCGACGTTCACGTGCGCGGTGTCCGGAACATCTCCCTCGCCCTCCAGATACGAATGCCCGACGGTGAGCTCGCCGCCCACCGACGCAATCAGGTAGGCCAGATCGGCGCGGTGGGCCACGTCTGGAAGGAAGACGCTGTACTTGTCGTAGATCGCCTTCCAGTCGTTGCCGTGCATTTTCGCGTCATAGAAGAACTCGCGCTGCGTGCGCCAGCTTTCGCGAAAGATTTCCGCCCACTCGGCTTTCGGATCGACCATCGTTTCGAGATCATCCACCGTGAGCATGCCTTCACCGGGCTTTGCGGGACGATCGGCTGAAATAATGCCCCAGTGGTTGCGGCCGGCATCGTAGAGGATGTGCTTTGTGTCCGCCGAAACCAGGTATGAAGAGACGCCGTCGAGAAATGGCTGAGCCTTTTGCTCGCCGAGTTGATATTGCCAGAGCCGGGTTGGCCGTTCGCCCAGGGATGGCTGCGGGCGCCGCTCGAGGAAGAAGAACGTGCCCGTACTTCCAGCAGTGAGCGACATGTAGTCCGCCGGAGGAACGGCGAGAGGAACGATGCGCTGCGCGATGCCCTCGAGGTCTACGGTGACGTGAGGTACCACGACACCGGCGGTCGGTCGAGCAGACGCAGCCGATCGTGCAGACGCAGCCGATCGTGCGGACGCGGCCGCACGCGCCGGAGCCAGCGGCATCGCGCGCGGCTTCGCGGTTGCCGAATCAGCGCCGGCAATGTCGCGCCGGGTCTCGTCATTGGGCGCGTTCAGCAGTGGCGACGGATCGTGCGCACCGAGCACCGCCAGATAAATGCTGCGGTGCACCGGACGGTCCATGGCGCTCATGTCGACCCAGCCGCTCTTCAGCGCGTAGTCCGTGCTCGCCAGGAAGTAGAGATACTTTCCTCCCGCATCAAAGGACGGGCTCGTGGCGTCCGCGATTCCATCGGTGAGTTGATGGGTTTTCCCGTCGGCGAGCGAATAGAGGAAGATCGCCCGCAGATGCGTATCCAGTGATTTCGAGTACGCGACCCAGCGGGAGTCGGGCGACCACGTCGCCTCGAATCCCCGCGACGGTTCGTCGTAGGTATCGGTGTCGATGGTGGTGAAGTGGCCCGTCGCGACGTCGGCGACCCACAGCCTGGCCTGGCTGTCGCGGAAGAGCAGGTGGCGCGCGTCGGGCGACCAGACGGGATCCGTAAAGTGGGTGAGCGACGGGAGGGGGATGGCGCGCGGCGCGGTTTCGCCTGTCTGGTTTCCGATCATGAGCTGGTCTTCGCCGCTCGCGTCTGACAGCCACGCGAGCTGCGTGCCATCCGGCGACCAGGCGGGACTGCGATCGTGCGCGCCCGAACTGTGCGTGAGGTTGCGATAGCTGCCGTCTGCCGCCGCAACGGTATAGATGTCGCCGCGCGCCTCGAACGCCGCGCGCACTCCCGTTGGCGAGAGCGAGGCGTCGCTGATCAGCGCGGCGACCTGCTTCATCTGCGGCTGCGCCCAGGGGAAATCCCCAGATACGGTGATGTTCAACTGACTGGAGCGACCGGTTGCGATGTCCAGCAGATGGACGTAACCGGCCTGCTCGTAGACAATGGCGTCGGGACCCGCCGACGCATCCATGATGTCGTAGTCGGTGAAATGCGTGAGCTGTGTGACCTGCGTCGCACCCGGCTCGTTGGCGTACAGGTTCACCACGCCGTCGCGATCCGAGAGGAAGTACACCGTCTTGCCGATCCACATCGGATCGGTGTCATTGCTGTTGGTCCACGGGAGCTGCACCTCGCCATAATCCGCGAGATTCATCACGTGCACCGGCTCGGTACGGCCGCCGCGGTATCGCCGCCACTGACTGAATTGGGGCTCGGCCCAGTCGGCGGCGAACATGGCGACGCCGAGTGGTTGATAGGCCATGCGCTTGCCGTCCGCGGCGTACGAGCCCGCGAACGCACGGGGCATGGGAAGGGCCTCGGGCATCCCGCCGTCCACGGCGATCGTCCAGAGGCGCAGATACGAATTGGCCCCTGGCGTGGGAACGGCGCCGCGGGTGGACGCGAACAGAATCTGCTTGCCATCCGGCGTCCACCCACGCACGAAGTCGGCGCCCGGATGGAACGTCAGGCGCCTTGGATTCCCGCCGGACACGGGAAGCACGTACACATCCGCGTTCCCGGCGACAGTCGCGGTATACGCGATCATCGACCCGTCAGGCGAGAACCGCGGATCCGTTTCGGCTGACGGCGTGCTCGTGAGCCGGCGGGCGTTCCCGCCAGTTCGCGGCACCACCCATAGGTCGCCGCCGTATTCGAACGCAACCATCTCACGGCTCACCGTGGGTCGCCGCAGCAGTCGCGTGCCCTGCGCCGGCGCGCGCGCCGGCGCGAATGGCAACAGGAGCAGAAGCGCTCCACCGATGGGCATCCACCGTGGCGGCGACACCACGATCGCGCATCGCCGCGCCGCGCTCCGAAACGCCATGCATCGTTTCCCGTGTCGCACCCGCAATCTGTTCATGACAGTATCGATCAGAGGTTTGGATTGTTGATCCGCTCCACGTTCGGCAGCGGAAAGCAGGCCTGATCGCCATACGTGCCTCCCGACACGTACGGCGCGCCCGTGGCGGGGCTCAGGGGGAGGCCGAGGCGCCGGATGTCTCCGAGCCGGTGTCCCTCGAGGAAGAATTCGCGCCGGCGCTGCTCGACGATCTCGGCCAGTACGACCGGCGCCGACAACGTGCCGGGATTGAATGCCGGCTGTCCGGCAGCCGCGCGCAGGGCGTTGATGATGTCCACCGCGCCGGAGAAATCACTGGTGCTCACATCGTTCTCCGCGATGATCAACTGCGCCTCGGAATACTTCGCGAGCGCCTGCGGTGAGTCGGCCTGCGCATCCTTGTTCGCGAACCAGATGATCGTTGCGCCATCGGAACCGAGCTTTCCGGTCGACGTCACCGCGATCCGTGGATCGTGCGGCGATGCGGCGTATCGGTTCTGAATCGAGGTGTCCACGGATGCAAACTCCGACTGTATCGTCTGGATGTAGACGAGATTCTGGCGCCGCGTCGCCGTCGGATCGTGGTCGATATCCACCTCGAAGCCGGCCGGAATCAGGGCCGCGTCCGCCGCGGCCGCGGCCGAGTTACCGAGGTCGAGTTCGGTGCGCGCCCGCCCCAGCAGCGCGAGATTCAGCGTCTGGGTATCGTTGGCGCGCGTCGCGGCAACCACCGCGGTGTCGAATCGCACCTTCGCGTCGGCAAAGAGCTGCGCGGGAGTTTCCTCCGGACCAAGGTCGAGCGCGGCGGAGCACATGCCTTCGCCGAGCAGCACGAGGCTGTAGCCGGCATACGCCGAGGCGACACCAATCAGCGTGTCGCGGTCAGGAACCTCCGCATCCGTCCATCCCTCCAGATGCTGGACGGCGACATCGTTCGATGCGCGCGCGATGGAGAGCGGGGTGTACACCTGGGCGTACTGCTGGGAGTCGCAACTGCCCGTGCCCTGCGGCGAGTTGGCGGTCAGCGTCCGGCGATCGAGATCGAAGTTGTTCGTCTGGGAGATCGCGTTCGCCATCTCGTCCATGAATGTGCCGCTCGCCGCGATGTACTCGTTATATGCGCACTCGAAATCACCGCGCGCGCTGTTGACGATGAGATCGGCGTTCACGGGAGTGAAGACATCCGGGCCGAGCTGGCCAGGATTCGACTGCTCCAGATTCGTAATGTCGTGGCAGGCCATGAGCGTCGCCGTCATCAGGACGGCAGCGATCGCCGCGGCCGCCGACAACACCCGCCTGTTCCCGCGCCGGGCGACACGCACCACCGACGCATCTCTCTTGCTCTGTGAGTTTCGCATGGTCAGAAGGTCAGGTTGATGGTGGCGACGATACGGCTCAGCGGAGGCAGCACGGCCTGATCACCGGCGATGAGCCCGGTGGGCTCCAGATTGACCTCGGGATCCGGACCCCTGTAGTTGGTCCACAGCGCCAGCTCGCGCGCGGCCACCGTGATCGATGCGTGCGTAATGCCGCGCAGCAGGTGGTCGGGCAGGGTATACGTCGCCGACACCTCGCGCAGCTTCACGAACGACGCGTCCTCGAAGAACTGATCCTGCATCTGACCCACGTATCCGGCGACGCTCGCTTCGGCGACATACTGCGGAGCGTAGTTGGCCGGATGGTAGTTCACGTCGCACAGGCCGACGCCGATCAGCCCATCGCACCGGAGCTGCTCGGTGTTGTTTTCAAGGAGATTGCCTCGCTTCCAATCGACCAGCGCGTAGAGGCGGAGCTTGCCGAACAGCGTGAAGGTGTTGCCGAGAGAGCCGGTGCTGGTAGGCGTCGCCGACCCAATGAAGACAAACGGCGCGGCTGAGCAGGCGACCGGACCGCTGCCGGCCCCGCCATCGCACATCACGCCCGACGCCGCGCCGGTGGACGGATCGATCGTGGCGGAGACTACGCGCCGTGAGAAATACGATTCGATGGGATAGCCGACGACGTTCGACTGGCCGGCCGTGGTCAGGAGCGAAGGAATGCCGCCCAGGCTGATGATCTTGTTGTGCGCCGTCGCATAGTTGCCGGTGATCTCCCACGCGAAATGCTGCATCCGGAGTACCTGCAGCACCGCCTGCAGTTCGATGCCGTGGTTGTTCACCTGGCCGAGATTCTGATACTGGGTACCCGTGAAGCCACTCGATGGCGCGACGGCCTGTGCCACGATCTCGTTCGTCGTGTGCTTGTTGTAGTACGTGAAGTCGAGGTGCACGCGGTTCCAGAGATCCGCCTCGAACCCGGCCTCGACTTCCTTGCCGCGTTCCGGCTTCAGGTCGGGGTTGCCATAGGATCCGGCCGTGAAGGCATTGCTGCCGCCAGGTCCCTGCACCGGCTGATAGGCCCGCAACGCCGAGAAGGCGAGCGGTGCACGCCCCGATTCCCCGTACGCCGCGCGCAACTTCAGCGAGTTCACGAAATGGACGTTGAAGAACGGTTCGTCGCTCAGGATCCACGACGCGCTCAGCTTGGGATAGGTGATCCACCGGAACTGGTCGCCGAACGCACTGTTGTTGTCCACACGGAGCGCGCCGGTGAGGAACAGCCGATCGTGCAACCCGATCTCCTCCTGGCCGTAGCCGCCGATGGTGGTGTTGATGGTGTCGCCTTGCGAGGACGGGAGCGCCGTCGCGGTACCCGAGACGGTGGTGATGCCGGGCCCCGGGAAGCCGATCCCGCCAAGGAAGCTCTGGTGCAGCGCCGTGCGATACCACTGACCGCCGAGCGATGAGGAGGAGGTGATGGCCGGCGTGAGATTGACCTTCACCGTTCCGTTGTAGTCGAGGGTCGTAAGAGACGTCGAGGTGAGTGTCTGTCCAATGCGCCCCGCGGCGCCCCCCAGCGTGAACGGCGCGAGAGCCGGTGGCGCGAAGCGCTCGAGCCCGCGGCCATCTTCATCGGTGTAGTCCAGGCCGACGATGAGACGCTGCGTGAACCAGTTCACCGGGTGATGACTGAACGTGGCGCTGCCGGTGAAGCGGTGGATGTCGTCGCTGTTGTCGAAGAGCGTCTGCGGCACCGCGGGGGGGACGTTCGGATAGAATCCGTCGGCACCGGGCACGCTGAACACCAGCGGGTGGCCGAACTCCGCGCCAAGCAGCGCGGAGAGACCGACGTCCACGCCGGTATGGTAGGTGCCCTGCACGTAGTTGAGGCTCGAGGCCAGGTCGATCTTGTCGTTCGGCGTCAGGTTGAGGTTGGCGTGCGCGCCGAACTGCTTGATGGAGTTGTTGGGCTCGACGCCGTGATCATCCTGGTAGTTGGTGGAGAGAAAGTAGCGTCCCGCACCGACGCCGCCCGACAGCGAGGCGCTGTACTGATTCGACTTCCCCGTCGTGAATACCGGCGTTCCGGCCTGGTCCTGCGCGCTGATGGCGTTGAAGGGGACGATGGTGCCCGTGCCATCACGCACGTAGTTGGTCGGCACCCGTCCCTCGGGATCCCGGAAGTAGATGGCGCCCTGCTGCGCCTGCACGCTGAATACCGGCTTTCCGGCCGCACCCTGTTTGGTGATGATCTGGATGACGCCGTTCGCCGCCTCGGTGCCGTAGATCGTCGCGGCCGCCGGCCCCTTGATGACCTGAATGCTCTCGATCTCCTCCGGATTGATGTCGTTCAACCGTCCCACCACGCCGGCGTTCTGCGAACCAAAGCCGCCGTTGCCGAACCGCGTGGGCCCGCCGCCCGTGCGATTGCTCACCCGGACGCCGTCGATGTAAATGAGCGGGTTGTTGTCGAGGCTCAGACTCGACACACCGCGGATGTTGATATTCGGTCCGGCGCCCAGGCGCCCGGAGTTCGGCACGATGCTCACGCCGGGCACGCGCGAATTGAGGAGTGATCCCAGGTCAGGCGCCTGGGACTTGGAGAGCACGGTCGGCGCGCTCACCTCGCCCACCGCGTTGCCCAGTTCGCGCCGCAACTGGCCGCCCGCGGTGCCGGTGACGATCACTTCGCTCAACGAGGTGATCGAAGGGAGCAGGACGAAGTCCACGGTGACATCACCGTCGGCGCCGACCGTAACGGTCCGGCGGCCCGGCGCATAGCCCACGCGATGCACCACGATCGTCTGCGCGCCCGCAGGGACGTTGGCAATGCGATAGTACCCGGCGCTGTCCGTCACCGCGCCGAGACGCGTGCCGTTCACGAGCACCGTCGCGCCCGCGACGGGCGAGCGCGACGTCGAATCCGTGACGTGTCCGACGATGGCGGCACTCAGGCGGACCGCCGTGGCACCACGTGGCGCACCGCCGGCGCTCTCCGCGCCGGCTGGCGGCGCAAGCAGCATGAGCGCGATGCCGAGCGCCATGCAGATGGTGAGCGGTCCTCCTCGCGGAATCTGCGGACGAAAGGTGTGTCGCATAGCGCGCTCCTGTTGGTGATGTTCCGTGTAATCCGACGGCGGCGAATGAGGTGGGGCGGGACCAGCGGGGTCGAAGTGGCATGCCAGGCGGCCGCAGGCCGGCGCGGTCGCCATGGCGGAGGGAGAGTGGCTGACGGGAAGCGGAGGCGGCACAGGGACCGGACCTGGGAGACGTCGGCACGGCTGACGACGCTGGGCAACCAACAATAGAGTGCAATTTGGAATACCACAATGGTAGACCAGTGGGCTCCGGCCGCGGTCCCGGGGCGGGCGCGATCTCGCTTGCGTTGCCGCGCCGCGCCGGATAAGGTTGGACACTGTGCCGCGAACAACGTCTCGCTCCGTCTCGAAGCAGCCCGGGCGGACACGCCCCACTGGCGGTCACGCCGCCACGGCTCGCGCTGGCGACGAGCGGACGGACAACGTGTCGCGGGCCTATCGCGATTTGCGCCGCGTCATCGTGTGGGGGCAGCTCCCCCCGGGCGCCCGCATTTCCGAACGCGTCATCGCCGAGCGACTGGGTCTGAGCCGCACCCCCGTTCGCAGCGCGTTGCACCGACTCGAACAGGAAGGATTCATCGCCTCGCCCGACGGCGGCCGCGAACGGCGCCTGTTCGTCGCGCCGCTCACCCGGGAGGATGGGCAGGAGCTGTTTCAGATCGTCGGGCATCTCGAGGGCCTCGCCGCGCGCATCGCGGCCGCGCTCGCGCCGGCGCGGCGCCGCGCGCTCGCCGCGCGAATGCGCGAGCTGAATGGCCGACTCGCCGCGCAGTCGCCCGCCCGCGCCGCCGCCGCGCACTTCTTCGATCTCGACCTGCGCTTTCACCAGGCTTTCGTGGAAGCGGTGGCGGGCCCGCGCCTGCTCGCGCTGCACCGCGCCGTGAAGCCGCAATGCGAACGCTACGCGCGGCTGTATGTGACCGTGCTGCTCGATGAATTGCCGACGTCGCTCAAGGAGCACGAGGCCATCGCCAGGAGCATCGCGCGCGGCGATCCCGATGCGGCGCAGATCGCGGTGGAGACCAACTGGGGCAATGCCGCCGCCCGACTCGCGCATGTGATCTGGCAGTACGGCGAGCGCGGGAGCTGGGCCGGCGGCGCACGCGATACCGCCCCGCCGGCCCCGCGCTCGCGCGCGTCGCGCCGGCGCGCCGGCGGCTGACGCTCCCCGCGCGTGCGCGGGGCGCTCCCACGCCGCGCGCCGTGCACCGCGGCGCATCTTGCGAGATTGCGGTATACCAGTAGTGTATACCGCGAGTTGGTCGACATCCCCTGGCCCGAGAGTGAAGGCTCATGACCAATCCCCGTCGAATCGTCGCGCGCCGGCTCGCGCGCGCGGTGCCCGCCTGCCTGCTCACGATCTCCTCCGCCGCCGCCGCCCAGGGGCCGGTCCAGCCGCCCCGTCCGGCCGCTGCGCCCAGCCATGCAGCCGCTCCAGCGCCGTCTGCGGCACTCGGCGACACCGCGGCACTCGGCGCATTTCTCGACGGGGCCTTCAACCAGTTCGTGGATCAACTGCACGTGCGCGGCGCCGTCGTCGCGGTGGTGAAGGATGGGCGCGTGCTGTATTCCCGCGGCTATGGCTACGCCGACCTCGCGCAGCGCACGCCGATTGATCCCGCCACGAGCCTCTTCCGGATCGGCTCCACATCCAAGCTGTTCACCTGGACCGCCGTGATGCAGCTCGTCCAGCAGGGGAAGCTGAACCTCGACGCCGACGTCAATACCTATCTGAAGGACTTCAAGATTCCGGCGACGTATGCCAGGCCCATCACCCTCAGGAACCTGATGACGCATTCGCCGGGCTTCGAGGACGGTGCCCTGGGCTACCTCATCACCAGTGATTCGTCACAGGTCAAATCCATTGACGAGACGCTCCGGGAGCACATGCCGGCGCGCGTGCGACCGCCCGGCGTGCTGTCCTCCTACTCCAACTATGGCGCGGCGCTGGCCGGACTGATCGTGCAGAACGTGAGCGGCGTGCCCTTCAACGAGTACATCCAGCACAACATCCTCGAGCCGCTCGACATGCACCACTCCACGTTTCAGGAGCCGGTGCCGGCGGACATCCGCTCGGGTCTCGTGACTGCATCGGTGTATGAGAACGGCGTCTACACCGCCAAACCCTTCGAGTACGTGGGCGGCTTCCGGCCCGCGGGATCCGGATCCATGTCGGCGCTCGACATGACGCACTTCATGATCGCGCACCTGCAGGACGGGCGCTACGGCAGCAGTCGCATCCTCGACTCCGCCACCGCCGAACAGATGCACGCGCGGACGTTCGCCAACGATCCCCGGCTGCCCGGCATGGCGCTCGGCTTCTACGAACAGCGGATGAACGGCGTGCGGGTGATCGGCCACGAAGGCGACACGCAATACTTTCACACGGCAATGTTCATCGTGCCCAACGCGCAGGTCGGCATTTTCATGTCGTATGTCGGCACGGGCGCCGAGCCGGTGCGCGACGGCGTGCTGCAGGCGTTCTTTGACCGCTACTTTCCGGCACCGCCGGTCGCAATCCTGGCTCCCGCGGACTCCTTCGCCAGGACGGCGAAGCAGTTCACGGGCACGTATCGCTTCGCCCGTCACAGCTCCACCAAGATCGACAAGGCACTCATGGTCGCGAGCTCGCCCATCACCGTGTCCGTCATGCCGAAAAAGGAACGACTGCTCGTGACCGGACTCGGCGAGCATCCGGCACAGTTCGCGCCGATCGGCAACGGGCTGTTCACCCAGGTCGACGGCGCGTACACCATCGGGTTCACGCACGACTCGTCGGGCGCGGTGACGCGCCTCTCCATCGGCGCGCTGCCCTTCATGGGTACGGAGCGCGTGCCCTGGCACGATGAGCCGTCGCTCTGGTACTGGCTCACGGGCATTTCCGCGCTGATCTTCCTGGCCGTGCTCACGACGTTTTTCTATCGGCGCAGGCATATCAAGGAATTGCCCCGCGAGCAGCGGAACTTCATCCGGCTCGCGCTCGCCACGGCGGCGTGGTTCTTCCTCACGCTCATTGTGTTCGGCATCGCCCTGGGCGGCCTCCTGAAGTCAGGCGGCGAGATCCCCGGATCCCTCAGAGTCGCGCTGGGGATGCCGATCGTGTTTCTGCTGCTCACGCTCGTGCTGCTCGTGGGCGCGGTGCGCGTGTGGATGCGTTCCTGGTGGCGCGTTCGGCGGCGCGTGCAGTTCACGATCGTCGTCCTCGCCGCTATCGCGGTCGTGCTCTTCTTCGCCAACTGGAACCTGCTCGGCTGGCGCTTCGGGTGAGGCGCGAGTGGCCCCGGCGACGCGATCGAAGACACTATTCGTCGGTACCCAGCGCGGATTGCTCAACGACGCCATGCACCCACTCCTCGATCTCCAGCCGACGCTTCGCGGCGAGCTCCTCGAACTGCGTCCGCTGCGCGCGGACGATTTCGAGGCGCTCTTCGCGGTCGCTTCAGACCGCCTGATCTGGGAACAGCACTTTGCGCCTGATCGCTTCAGGGAGGATGTCTTCCGGCAGTTCTTTCGTGACGCCGCGCGGTCAGGAGGTGCGCTCGTCGCGCTCGACCGGCGAGACGGCCGGGTAATCGGGTCGTCGCGCTTTCAGTGGCATGACCAGCCACCGGACGAGCTCGAGATCGGCTGGTCGTTCCTCGCTCGATCGCACTGGGGCGGCCGCTACAACGGCGAGATGAAGCGGCTCATGCTCCATCACGCCTTCGCGATGGTGGATCGCGTGGTGTTTCTCGTGACGCCCGGCAATCGGCGCTCGCAGCGCGCGCTCGAGAAAATCGGTGCGGTGCGCGCAGGAACGCGATGCACCAGCGCCGGACGCGAGGCGATCGTCTTCGAGATCACGCGGTCTCTGCACGACGCAATCCACGGGGACGCACACGCCAAGTGAGCATGTGGCCGGGGACGGGCATGCACCGTGGGCCAGCTACCGGGCCCGCCCCAGCGACACCGGCGCCACGTCCTTTCCCCCGATCGGTGCCCGCGCCGCGATCAGCGTGATGTTGTCGCTGCCGCCCCGCTCCAGCGCTGTGTCGAGCAGCGACCGGCAGAGCTGCTCGGAGGAGCCCATTCCCTCGATCCGTTCCCGGATCTCGGCGTTCTGGACGTATTTGGTGAGCCCGTCCGTCGCCAGGAGGATCACGCACCCTCGGGGAATC
>Ga0207661_10000189_pt1 | contig 40034 bp, 46 predicted proteins | sample KBSC713LmetaG_FD_184337 | JGI IMG/M metagenome (GOLD analysis project Ga0207661, IMG submission 184337) | Corn rhizosphere microbial communities from Kellogg Biological Station, Michigan, USA - KBS C7.1-3L metaG (SPAdes) (version 2) | ecosystem: Host-associated > Plants > Roots > Rhizosphere ...
GCGAGCAAGCCGAGCGGATCCCGCTTCGCGAGCAAGAAGGAGGTAGTTGCGACCGCGACAGCGGGCGCCTTCAGGGGTGTGCCCCGCCCGTAGGGCGGGGATCAAGCGGCGGGATCCGCGCGAGCGGATCCCGCTTCGCGAGCAAGCATCAGACGCGCTTGGCCCCCACGTACGTCGACGCGTACCAGGAGTCGCTGAGGCTCGAGATCTTCACGACGTCGCCCGTGTGCGGGGCGTGGATGAACTGCCCGCCGCCGATGTAGATCCCCACGTGACCGAGCCCGTCGAAGAAGACGAGGTCGCCCGGCTGGAGCTGGTCGCGCGGGACGTAGCTGCCGACCGTGTTGTACTGCATCGCCGCGTTGTGCGGCACCGAGACGCCTTCCTGCGCGTAGACGTACATCACGAAGCCCGAGCAGTCGAAACCTCCCGGGCTCGCGCCGCCCCAGACGTACGGCGTCCCGAGATACTGCATCGCGATCCCCACCACGCCGCCGTACTGCGACGAGGGCACCGGCGGCGCCTCGGGAGCCGACGAGTCGACGACCGGGGGCGTGTACTGGAGCGCCTGCGGCTGCGATGCCTCCGAGCGGGTCGCGGCGAGCCTTGCCCGCGCCTGCGCCGCGAGGATCGCCTGCCGCCGCGCCTCGGCTTCCTGCATCCGCTTGATCTCACCCTGGATCGACGAGAGCAACTGGCGTCGTTCGGCGAGCTTGCCCTCGATCCATTGCTTCCGCGACGCGCGCTCCGCGACGACCTGCGCCTGTCGCGCGCGGTCGCTCTGCAGCTTCTGGCCACGCGTCTGCACCTCGTGGCGGAACTGACGGACCTCGGAGAGCACCCGCGCGTCCTGGCCGCCGACGCGCTGCACGATGTCGAGCCGGTCGAGAAGGTCGTCGAGGCTCTTCGCCCCGAGGATCACCTCGACGGTGCCGCCGGAGTCGCCGTTGATGTACAGCGCCCGCAATCGCTTTGCGATGTGCACCTGCGCGATCCCGAGGCTCTGCTTCGCGATCACGAGGTGCCGGCCGTTCGACTTCACGTCGGCGTCGATGTTCGAGAGCTGGATGTTGGCCAGGTTGTACGACTCGATCGCGTGGCCCAGCTGCGAGTCGAGGTCCTGCACCTGAGTGAGGATCGCCTGCGCCTGCTGACGCTTCGAGCTGATCGACGGGTCCGCGGTCGCCGAACCGCTCGCGAAGACGAGCACCGCGACTGCGGTCATGGCGAGGGCGAGAGCGACTGCCTGCCGCATGCCCGGACGCCTCACGCCGTTCCTTTCATGCCTGCCGAACGGCGCGCCGATGGTGGGGTCACCGGCCACAAGTGCGGGAGCCTAGCAGCGACCGACGACGGATGCACGGGGAAGCGTCGGGAAAAGCTCTGCAAACACGGCAATTCGCCTCTGTGGTACGGTCCGCGCCCCTATGCACGGGCCCGCGAGATACCTCGCGCCGTGCGTCGCGGCCCTCCTTCTCGGCTCGACGACCGGCCTCGCCGACGGCGCGTCCGCACCCGACGCGAGGCTCGCCGCACTCCGGACCGCGAAGCGCTCGGCGGTGCTGGAGCTGTACGCCCTCGAGTCCTCCCTTGCCCGCGCCCGCGACGCGGTCGCGGAGAACGAGCGCCGGCAGGCGGCACTCGACATCGCGCACCGGCGAGCGGTCGTGCGCGCGATGGTGATCCGCGGCTCGCTCGAGACCACGCGGCAACGCATCGCGACGCTTCTCCGGACGCTGTACGTCGAAGGCTCGCCGGAGCCGGTCGAGGTGCTCCTCGGAGCGCGCTCGCTTTCCGCGGTACTCGAGGGCATCGACGGCCTCGAGCGGGCAACGCGTCTGAATCGCCATCTCGCCACGGAAGCGCAGCTCCGAGGCGCCGCGCTGCGTGTCGAGCTCCTTCGCATCTCGCGCGCCAGGGCTGCGCTCGCCATATCCCGGGTCGACGCCGACCGGGTCGCCGCACGCCTGGGGGCCGCGACCGAGGCGAAGCGCACGGCGGTCGCATCGCTCACACGCCGTGAGAGCCTGACGAGCGCACGGGTCGCAGCGCTCGAGGCGCAGGCGCGCACCGCCGAGCGACGCTCGAAGCGACTCACGCCACACCCCGACCAGGTCTCGGCCCCGTCCGCCGTAGCCTCCCGGCCTGCCCCCGCCGACCCGACGCCGCGCGAGGCGGCCGACGTCTCGCCGGCGCAGGCACCTCCTGCTTCGTCGTCTGCGCCCGTCGAGGTCCCCGACGGGAGCCGAACACTCGTCGTCGACGCGGTCGCATACCACCTGCCGGGTCACACGGCGAGCGGGCTGCCGGTCGGCGTCGGCGTCGTCGCCGTCGACCCGGCCGTGATCCCCCTCGGGACGCGCCTCTTTGTCCCCGGCTACGGGCCCGCGGTGGCCGCCGACGTCGGCTCTGCGATCAAGGGGAGCATCATCGACCTCTGGATGCCGTCCACCGCCGCGGCACGAGCCTGGGGACGGCGCACCGTCACGATCACCGTCTACGGTTAGCCGCCGAGATGGTGCGTACCCGACTCGCGCTCCTCGCTGTGCTCTGCCTGGTCGGTGCGCCGGGCGTGTCGCCGTCCGCCGGCGCCGCGACCGATGACCTCACAACGCGTCTGACGAAGAGCCTCCGCTCGCCGTACCTCGCGCTCGACCGGACGGGCGCGGTCGCGCTCGACGCCGCCACCGGAGAGGTCCTCTACGAGCACAATGCGGCACTGCCGCTCGTCCCTGCTTCGAACGAGAAGCTGCCGGTCGCCTGGACGGCGCTGATCCTGCTCGGCCCGGGATACCGGTTCCACACGGACGTGGTCGGCAGTGGCGAGCGCGTCGGGGCGACCTGGAACGGAGATCTGTTCATCACGGGCAACGGCGACCCGACGCTGACCCAAGCAGACGTCGGGCGTCTCGCGGCGGCCGTCCGGGCCGTCGGTATCCGCCGCGTGACTGGCCGGATCCGCGGCGACGAATCCGCCTATGACGACCGCCGGGGTGCGCCGGGGTGGAAGCGCTATTTCATCGGAGGCGAGTCGCCTCCGCTCTCCGCGCTCGTCGTCGACCGGGCGCGCGGCTGGCCGGCCCTCTCGCCGCCTCTGCTCGCTGCGAAGGCCCTACGCGGGGCGCTCGTCGCCCGCGGCGTCGCCGTGGCGGGCCGGCCGGGCCTCGGAGTCGCACCAGGTAACGGGACGACCGTGGCGGTCGAGCGCTCGCCTCGGCTCGCCTCGATCGTCCGTGAGATGGACCGCGACAGCGACAACTTCGTCGCCGAGATGCTCCTCAAGCATCTCGGCACGCTCGACGGCGGCATCGGGACGACCGCGCGCGGTGCGCGCGTCGTGCTCGCCGAGATGCGCGCCGCGGGAATCCCGGTCGAGGGCGTTCGCATGGTCGACGGCTCGGGGCTGTCGTCGCTCGACCGGCTCACACCCGCCGCGCTCGCCGGAGTGATCCGCGCAGGGATGCAGGACCCGCGGATCGGCAAGACGTTCGTGGCCTCGTTTGCGATCGCGGGCCGCACCGGAACGCTCGAGTCGCGTCTGCCGGGCCTCGCCGGGGTGGTGCGGGGCAAGACCGGGACGACCGACCTCGCCTGCAGCCTGTCAGGCGTGGTCGGCGACGGGATCGTGTTCTCCGTACTCCAGAACGGCTCCCCCGTGTCGTTCTGGTCGGCCCGGACGGCGCAGGACCGTTTCGTCACCGCGCTCGCGCGATCTGCCTACGCACGGACGACCGCCTCGCCGGCGGGCACTTCAGCGGGCTGACAGCAACTCGGCGAGGTCGGCCTCGGCGAGGATCTGGACGCCGGCCCTCTGCGCCTTCTGCGCCTTCGAGCCCGGGCTCTCGCCGACGATCACCCCGGTCGTCTTCTTCGAGACGTTGTCGGAGACCTTTGCGCCGAGCGCCTCGAGCGCCGCCTTCGCCTCCTCGCGGGTGTAGCGCTCGAGCGTGCCCGTGATCACGTACTGACGACCGGTCAGCGGGCCTTCGACCGGCTGCTCGGCCTCGCCTGCGCGCATCGTCAGGCCGAGCGACTCCAGCTCGCGGACGAGCGCGACGTTGTCCTCCTCGGAGAACCAATCGGCGACCAGCTCGGCGCGGTCGGGCCCGATCCCCTCGGTCTCCTCGAGCTCCTCCTGGCCGGCCGCGATCAAGGCGTCGATCGTGCCGAAGTGCTGAGCGAGGTTCCGTGCGAGCACCCAGCCGATCTTCGGGATGTTGAGACCGAAGAGGACACGGGAGAACGGCTGTGCCTTCGACGCGTCGATCGCGGCAACGGCTCGGGTCGCCGAGACCTCGGCGTAGCCGTCGAGCGACGCCAGCTGGTCGACCGTCAGCCGGTAGAGGTCCGGCATCGAGCGGAGCAGTCCTGCGTCCCAGAGCCGCCGGACGAACTGCTCGCCGACACCCTCGATGTCCATTGCCGCGCTGACCCAGTGGATCAGGGTCTCGAGCCCTCGTGACGGACAGGCGCGGTTCGGGCAGCGATGCATCACCTCACCCTCGGGCTTCACGATCTCGACTCCGCAAAGCGGGCAGTGGGTCGGCATGCGGAACCGCTTCGTGCCCTTGCGGTGCTCTCCGGCCGGCCCGACGACCTGCGGGATCACGTCGCCGGCCCGCTGGACGATCACGAGGTCGCCCTCACGGATGTCCTTGCGGTTGATGTCCTCCTCGTTGTGGAGCGTCGCCGTCGAGACCGTGACACCACCCACGTGGACCGGCTCGAGCTGCGCCCAGGGATTGAGCGCGCCGGTGCGTCCGACCCGGATGTGGATCCGCTCGAGCCTGGTCACCGCCGTCGACGGAGCCCACTTGAAGGCGCGTGCCCACCGCGGGCGCTCGTGAAGCGCGCCGAGGCGGCGCTGCTGGTCGAGGTCGTCGACCTTGATCACGATGCCGTCGATCTCGTAGTCGAGCTCCGCACGCCTCGTCTCCCACGCCTTGGCCCGCTCGGCGACCTCCTCGATCGACTCGAGCCGCTCGGCGTGCGGATTCGTGCGGAACCCGTGCTCGCGAAGCCAACGCAGCATCTCCCACTGCGTCTCCGGGAACGAACCCTCCCGCACCCCGAAGCCGTAGACCCAGAGCGCGAGCGGGCGCTCTGCGGTCACGCGCGAATCGAGCTGCCTGAGCGAGCCGGCCGCCGCGTTGCGCGGGTTCGGGGCTGGCTTCTTGCCTGCGGCGATCTGCGCCTCGTTGAACTGCGCGAAGCCGGACAGCGGGAAGTAGATCTCGCCGCGTACCTCGAGCCGGGCCGGCGGCGCCTCACCGTCGGAGACGAGGACCGCAAGCGGCACGGTGTCGACCGTCCGGAGGTTCCGAGTCACGTCCTCGCCCCGGTGGCCGTCCCCGCGCGTCGCCCCTCTGACGAACCTGCCGTGCTCGTAGACGAGCGAGATCGCAGATCCGTCGAACTTCGGCTCGAGCACGAATGCGACCGGCTCGTCCGTGCCGAGGCGCTTGCGGACGTCGTCGGCCCATTTGCCGAGGGCCTCGGCGGTCGTCACCTTCTCGAGCGATCCCATCGGCTGGAGGTGCTGGACCTTGGTGAACCCGGCAGCAGGAGCGCCGCCGACGCGCTGCGTGGGCGAGTCCTCGGTGACCAGCTCCGGGTGCTCCTTCTCGATCGCCTTCAGCTCGTCGAACAAGGTGTCGAAGGCGCTGTCGGGGATCTCCGGATCGTCGAGGACGTGGTAGCGATGGTTGTGGTGTGCGACGAGGCGCCGCAGCTCGGCCGCTCGCGAGGCGACGTCGATCTGCTCAGAGGACGCCATGCAGCTCCTCGGCCGTGTGCACGAGGACGTCGGGCTCTGCGTGGAGCAGCCGCTCGTCGGGGTGGATCCCACCCCACCCGACCGCGACGGTGAAGACGCCCGCTGCGTTCCCCGCCGCGATGTCGTACGGCGAGTCTCCGACGTAGGCAGCGTCTGCCGGGCTCGCATCGAGCCGCCGGAGGGCCTCGAGCACCGGGTCGGGCTCCGGCTTGTGCTTCTCCGTGTCCTCCGCCCCGATCACGACGTCCATTGCCTCGCCGAGCTCGGGGAACCGGTCGATCGCCAGGCCGACCGTGCGGAGGCGCTTCGCGGTGACGATCCCGAGGCGCCGTCCTTCTCCCCGCAGGACGGGGAGCAGGCGGAGCACGTCGTCGAATGCCTCGAGCTCGGAGTGGAGCGGCTCGTTGTGCAGGCGATAGGCCTCCACGAGCTCGTCGACCCGGTCGGGGTCGAGGTCGCGCATCTGGGCGATCAGGCCAGGCCCACCGATCGCGGCGCGCACCAGCTCCTCGTCCGGCTCACGACCGAGCACGGCCAGCGACGCATGCTTCATCGAGGCCAGGATGATCGGCCCGGAGTCGATCAGCGTGCCGTCGAGGTCGAACAGGACGACGCGTCGCATGTGGCCGATCGTAGCCTCGGCGTGCGGGACCCCATGGTTCCCCGCGATCCCGCTCCTTCTGCACGCCGCACAGAACCGCGTTCTCTGACCTCCCGGCCCGGCAAGGCCGGCCTCCGGCCGCCACGGTTCGTGCACGGGTCAAGGCACGGCCTTCGCTGCGTACCGCAAGTCACGACCTGAAACTTGCGGCTACAGCTCTAGCGCTCGTAGTGGACGTGCTCCAGGTACAGCCCCCACGGCGGCGCAGTCATCCCGGCCTCGGGCCGAGGACGCCCGTCGAGCAGCCGCGGGATCGAGCCCGGCGCCTCCAGCATCGTCCCGACGAGCGTGCGCACCATGTGCCGGAGGAACGAGTCGGCCGTCACGGTGAAGTGCAGCTCGTCGCCGCTCCGCTCCCAGGCGGCGGCGCGGACCTCGCGTCTGAACACTCCATGCTGCGTCTCGGTCGGAGTGAAGGCCGTGAAGTCGTGCTCACCGACGAGCGAGGCGGCAGAGGCCTCGAGCGCGTCCTCGTCGAGCGGACGCGGCCACCAGAGAGCACTACGGGCACGAAGCGGGGCCCGTTCCCGCCTGTTCAGCACGACGTAGCGGTACGAGCGGCCGATCGCCGAGAATCGCGCGTGGAAGGAGGGCGGCGCCTCGGCCGCAGCGACGACCGCGACGTCTGCCGGTAGAACCGTGTTGAGCGCCTCGGCAAGCCGCTCGGGCGGCGGGCCTCCCTCGGCGTCGAGGCTCGCGACCTGACCCGTCGCGTGCACGCCCGCGTCGGTGCGGCCGGCCACGGCGAGGCCGTCCCAGCGCGGGAGAACGGCGTCGAGCGCGTCACGCAGCGCCCCCTCCACCGTGCGCTCGCCGGGCTGCCTCGCCCAGCCCCTGAACCCGGCCCCGTCGTACTCGAGCGTCAGCCGGAGAACGGTCACGAGACAGGCTCGACGTCGAGCACGAGACCCTCGACGGCGATCACGACGACCTCCTCGCCCGGCGCGATGCCCGCGGGCCCACGCGCCTCCCAGACCTCGCCGTCGAGCTTCACCTGGCCGCGTGGCGTCAGCGCACGCACCACGACCGCGCTCCGACCGACTAGCGTCTCGACACCGACGGTCGCGCGGCGGCGCTTCGACCAACGGACGAAGAACGTGGTCTCCGCCGCGTCGATCGCGAAGCCGACGACGACCGCGACGATCCCCCAGGGTGACGGGAGCACCGTCAGGGCGAGGAGGATCGCGACGATCGTCAGCACGAGGAGAGCGTACGGTGTCCGACTTCGAGTCGGACACCCGGTGTTTCCCCGCTACGTGGTCGGGTCGTAGTCGACGAGCTCGAGGAGCGCCATCGAGGCGGCGTCGCCCTGCCGCGGGCCGAGCTTCACGACGCGCGTGTAGCCTCCGTTCCGCTCCGCGAACCGCGGCGCGACGTCCGAGAAGAGCCTGTGCACGACGTCGTTCGAGCGGAGCTCGGCCATCGCGAGGCGCCTCGCGTGGAGGTCGCCTCGCTTGCCGAGAGTGATCATCTTCTCCGCGTAGGGCTTCACGGCCTTCGCCTTCGCTTCGGTCGTCTCGATCCGGCCGTGGGTGATCAGCGCGCCGGCAAGGTTCGAGTAGAGCGCCTTGCGGTGAGCCGAGTCGCGGCCGAGCTTCTTTCCGGAGCGTGCGTGGCGCATGGGACTACGCGGGGAGCTCCTCGCCCTTGAGCGTGAGCCCGTGGGCGACCAGCGTCTCGCGAACCTCCTCGATCGACTTGCGACCGAAGTTCGGGATCGCAGCGAGCTCGCCTTCCGACTTCGACGTCAGGTCGCCGATCGTCTCGATCCCGACGCGCTTGAGGCAGTTGTACGACCGAACGCCGAGCTCGAGCTCCTCGATCGGGAAGTTCTCCATCCCGTGGGAGGTCGAGGGAACCTCGACATCGGCCGCGGCGATCTCGCTCATGTCGATCTTCTCCAGGTCGGTGAAGATCGCGAGCTGGCGGATGAGGATCTCCGCAGCCTCGGCGATCGCGTCCTTGGGCGCGACCGAGCCGTCGGTCGCGACGTCGAGCACGAGCTTGTCGTAGTCGGTGCGCTGCCCGACGCGGGCGGCGTCGACCTCGTACGAGACCCGGCGCACGGGCGAGAAGATCGAGTCGATCGGGATCACGCCGATCGTCGTCTCCGGCCCGCGGTTCAGCTCGGCGGGGACGTAGCCGCGGCCCCGGCCGATCGTGAGCGTCATCTCGAGCTTGCCCTTGTCGGCGAGGTGCGCGAGCTCGAGGTCCGGATTGAGGATCTCGAGGTCGGCAGGCGCCTCTATGTCGGCGGCGGTGACCACGCCGGGCCCGCGCTTCGAGACGTGCACCTCGATCTCGGGCGACTCGCCATGGAGCCGGCAGACGAGGCTCTTGAGGTTGAGGATGATGTCGGTGACGTCCTCGCGGACGCCGGGGAGCGTCGTGAACTCGTGGGAGACGCCCTCGATCTTGACGGCCGTCACGGCCGCGCCCTCGAGTGAGGAGAGGAGGACCCGCCGCAGCGAGTTCCCGAACGTGTAGCCGAAGCCCCGGTCGAGCGGCTCGATCGTGAACCGCCCGGCACGCTCGTCGGCGTCTTCGGACGAGATCCTGGGCGTCTGGAACTCCATCAGGCTGGAACGCGTGGCCATGTGATCCTTTCGGGTGGTTCTGGCAGATCGGGGTGGGATGGGCGCAGGGCCCTTACTTCGAGTAGAGCTCGACGATCAGCGATTCCTGCACCGGCGTGTCGATCTCTGCACGCTCGGGCCACTTCAGCATCTTGCCGGTGAGCCCGTCGTGGTCTGCCTGGAGCCACGGGGTGACCGCGGCGGTCAGGTCGGTCGCGTCGCGCACGATCGCCTCGGCAGGGCTGTTCGGCTTGAGTGAGATGATGTCGTCGGGGCGCACGCCGTAGCTCGGGATGTTGACCCGGCGCCCGTTGACGAGAAAATGGCCGTGGCGGACGAGCTGGCGCGACTGGGCGCGCGAGCCCGCGAAGCCGAGCCGGTAGACGACGTTGTCGAGGCGCGTCTCGAGCATGCGCAGGAGGTTCTCTCCCGTCGGGCCCGTGCGGCGCGAGGCTTTCTGGTACGTGTTGCGGAACTGCTTCTCGAGCAGCCCGTAGTAGCGGCGCGCCTTCTGCTTCTCGCGCAGCTGGAGCAGGTACTCGCTCTGCTTGATCCGCCCGCGGCCGTGCTCACCCGGCGGATACGAGCGACGCTCGATCGCGCACTTCTCCGTGAGGCACCGCTCGCCCTTGAGGAAGAGCTTGAGCCCTTCGCGGCGGCACTGGCGGCACTTCGGTCCCAAGTCCCTGGCCACTAGACGCGCCTCCGCTTCTTCTGACGGACACCGTTGTGCGCCTGCGGCGACACATCCTTGACGCCGAGGATCTCGAGCCCGGCGGCCTGGAGCGAGCGGATCGCCGTCTCGCGACCCGAGCCGGGGCCCTTGACGAACACCTCCACCTTCTGCAGACCGTGCTCCATGCCCTTGCGGGCGGCGTTGTCGGCGGTCACCTGCGCGGCGAACGGCGTCGACTTGCGGGAGCCCTTGAACCCGGCCGAGCCGGCCGACTCCCACGCGATCACGTTCCCCTCGGTGTCGGTGAGGGAGACGATCGTGTTGTTGAACGAGGTCTTGATGTGCGCCTGGCCGATCGCGACGTTCTTCTTGACGCGGCGACGGGTGCGGCCGCGGGCTGCGGACTTGCGGGGAGGCGCCACTACTTCGCCTTCTTCCCGCGCCCGACGGTCTTCTTCGGGCCCTTTCGCGTACGCGCGTTGGTCTTGGTCCGCTGGCCGTGGACAGGCAGGTTGCGGCGGTGCCGCACGCCGCGGTACGCGCCGATCTCGGACAGCCGCTTGATCGCCTGGGTGCGCTCGCGGCGCAGGTCGCCCTCCACCTCGAGGTTCGCGTCGATGTAGGTCCGGAGCTTCGTGACCTCGTCGTCGGTCAGGTCCTTGACCTTCTCGTCGGGATCGAGGCCGAGGTCCTTGCAGACCTGCTTTGCGGTCGACTGGCCGATCCCGTAGATGTACGTGAGGCCGATCTCGAGCCGCTTCTGATTGGGGAGGTTGACGCCGGCGATGCGTGCCATTAGTGGATCTCCTGGTGACGGTTTCGCGACTCTGGCGTGTGAGCCGCAAGCAGTGCAAGGACGCAGGGAGCGTGCGGGCCAGAAGGCCCGGACGCGACTGAGGACGACGCAATGCGCCGCGGCTCGCGCGTCAGAGTCGCTCTAACTGTTGCCAGGTGATGCACTCAGTTCTCCTAGCCCTGCCGTTGCTTGTGCCGGGGGTTCGAGCAGATGACCATGGTGCGCCCATGCCGCTTGATCACGCGGCACCGCTCGCACATGGGCTTGACCGAAGGACGTACTTTCAACGTGTGCTCCTGAGCTGGTCGGCTACTTGAGGCGGAAGGTGATGCGGCCGCGCGTGAGGTCGTATGGAGAAAGCTCGACCTTCACCCGATCTCCGGGGAGGATCCGGATGTAGTGCTTGCGCATCTTCCCCGAGATCTTCGCGAGAACCGTTTGACCGCCCTCGAGCTCGACGCGGAACATCGTGCTCGGCAGGGCTTCGACGACCTCGCCCTCGACCTCGATCTTCTCTTCCTTGACTGCCAACCGACTCCTCGCGCAGGGTTCGCGCCCTGCCCGTCGTGGGTGTTCATGAGATCTCGCGCGCAGACCGACATCCGCCGCGCGGGCCGCTTACTGTAGCAAACCCGGGCCGTTCCTCATCATCCGGACGCCCGGTGGCCAAGAGCGACGAGGCTCTCGGGCTCCGTCGCGATCCCGACCCGTGGAGTGAGGATTCGCGGCCCCTCCGGGAGGATCGCCACCGTGTGCTCGAAGTGCGCGGCGAGCGAGCCGTCGGCGCTCGAGATCGTCCAGCCGTCTTCCGCGAGGACCACGTCGGGGCGGCCGATCGTGATCATCGGCTCGATCGCGATCGTCATGCCCTCGGAGAGCCGCGGCCCGCGGCCCGCCTCGCCGAAGTTCGGCACGTGAGGGTCCTCGTGGTAGTGACGGCCGACGCCGTGGCCGACGAGGCTCTTCACGACGGAGAAGCCCGCATCCTCGACGAGGGTTTGCACGGCATGCGAGATGTCGCCGATCCGGTTGCCGAGGCGTGCCTCCGCGATCCCCGCCGCGAGCGCGTCCTGGCAGACGTCCAGCAGGCGCTGCGACTCCGCCTCGACCGTGCCGACACCGAAGGTGTACGCGCTATCGGCGATCGCGCCGTCGAGCGTCACGCCGACGTCGATCGTCACGAGGTCGCCCTCCTCGATGACGCGCTCGTCGGGGATCCCGTGGACGACCACCTCGTTCACCGAGATGCAGATCGCACGTGGGTAGCCGCGATAGCCGAGCGACGTCGGGACGCCGCCGTTCTCCCGGATGAAGTCGTCCGCTATGCGATCGAGCTCGAGCGTGGTGATTCCCGGCTCGATCCGCTCGCCCACGTGCGCGATCGTCCGGGCGACGAGGGTGCCCGAGCTCGCGATCCGGGTGATCTCGGATGCGCTCTTGCGGATGATCACGCGATCGCCTCCTCGTCGAGGAGCTCGAGCGCCTCGACGATCTCGCCTGCCACTTGGCCGATCGTCCGCTCGGCGTGGATGGGCACAAGCTTGCCCGAGGCGCGGTACCGCTCGACGACCGGCTCGGTCTGCGCGTGGTAGAGCTCGAGCCGCCGGGCGATCGCCTCCGGCGCATCGTCCTCACGCCCCTCGCGCCGCGCACGGCCCTGCAGGCGCTCGACCGCGACGTCGTCCGAGATGTCGAAGAACAGCACCGCGTCGAGACCGCGGTCGATCTCGGCCAGCATCGCGTCGAGCGCCCCCGCCTGGGCGAGGTTCCGCGGGAACCCGTCGAGCACGAACCCGCGCTCGGCGTCCGACTCGGCCAGCCGCTCGCGGATCAGCTGGATGGTCAAGTCGTCGGGCACGAGCTCCCCGGAGGCGAGGATCGGCTCCACCCGGCGCCCGAGCTCCGTGCCCGCCTCGATCGCGCTACGGAACATCTCGCCGGTCGAGACGTGCGGGATCCCGTATGCCTCGGAGAGGCGCGTCGCTTGCGTCCCCTTCCCCGACCCCTGGGGCCCGAGCACGAGGAGGTTCACAACGTGCCCCCAGAGGCAGCAAGGGGCGGGATGGCACCCGCCCCGCCGACCGCCGCTCCGCGCGGCATCAGCGGAGGAACCCCTCGTAGTTGCGCATCATCATCTGCGACTCCATCTGGCGCATGGTGTCGAGCGCCACGCCGACGGCGATCAGCACGGACGTGCCGCCGAGGGCCCGGGCATTCGCCTGGGAGAACCCGCCGTACCGGATGAACAGGCTCGGCGCGACCGCAACGGCGGCGAGGAACAGCGAGCCGGGCAGCGTCAGCCGCGTCAAGACCCGGTCCAGGTACTGCGCCGTCGGCGGGCCCGGCCGGATCCCGGGGATGTAGCCCGAGTGCTTGCGCAGGTTGTCGGCCTGGTCGACAGGGTTGAACTGCACGGCCGTGTAGAAGAACGTGAACACGATGATCATCCCGCCCTCGATCACGAGGTAGAGCCAGTCTCCGGGCTGGAAGTAGGTGTTGACGAAGTCCTGCGTGGCCGGGAAGTACTGCGCCATCGTCGGCGGGAACGCGAGCACGGCCGCGGCAAAGATGACCGGGATCACTCCCGCCATCAACAGGCGCAGCGGCATGTAGGTCGCGCCACCCGAGGTCATGCGGCGGCCCACCATGCGCTTCGCGTACTGGATCGGGATCCGGCGCTGGCCTTCCTGGACGAACACGACCGACGCGACGATCCCGAGCGCGATCAGCGGGAAGAAGATCCGCTCCATCGGCCCGCCGTTCCACCACGCCGTGACGCCGAGCGGCAGGCTCGTCAGGATCGAGGCGAAGATCAGGATCGAGATACCGTTGCCGATCCCGCGCTTGGTGATCTGCTCGCCCATCCACATGAGCAGCGTCGAGCCGACGGTCAGCGTGACGATGATCAGCACCATCCGGCCGGCGTTCGCCTCGAGCACGCCCTGGTTCTTGAACAGGAACGCGTAGCCGAGCGCCTGCGCCGCAGAGAGCACGACGGTCAGATAGCGGGTGTACTGGTTGATCTTGGCGTAGCCGGACTCGCCCTCCTTCTGCAGCTCGGACAACCGTGGGACGACCACGGTCATCAGCTGGAGAATGATCGAGGCCGTGACATACGGCATGATCCCGAGCGCGAAGACGGAGAACTGGGAGAGCGCGCCGCCGGAGAACAGGTTCAGCAGGTTGAAGATCCCGCCCGTCCGCGAGAGGTACTGGTCGATCGAGTCCGCGTTGACGCCCGGCGACGGGATCCACGACCCGAGCCGGTAGAGCGCGAGGATCATCGCGGTGAACAGCAACCGGCGCCGGAGCTCCGGCACCCGCCAGGCATTCGCGAGCCAGGTCAGCACCGACTACGCCTTCGACTCCGTCGATGCCGCCCTAGGAGTCGGCATCGTCCTGGGTGAGATCCTCGTCATCGGTGCGCTCGACCTCTTCGTCCACCGTAGCGGTCGGTCTAGCGCCTCGCCGCTTGCGGCGAGGCGCCGGCTCACCGCGGAGCCACGTGACAGACCCGCCAGCGGCCTCGATCTTCTCCTTCGCCGTCTTCGAGAAGCCGTGCGCAGAGACCGAGAGCGCTTTCGACAGCTCGCCGACGCCGAGCACCTTCACGTCGACCGAGACCTTCCGGATCAGCCGCTTCGCCTTCAGCGTCTCGGGGGTGACCTCTGAGCCCGCGTCGAAGCGCTCCTCGAGGTCGCGGAGGTTGACCGGCTGGCTGTAGGTCCGGAACGGGCCGATCGGCATCGCATCCGCGGACGTGTTGCCGCGCAGCTTGCCGAGCCGCATGTCGATCGGCATCTGGCCGCCCTCGAACCCCGCGGGCATCTTGTGCGAGCCCGAGCGGGCCTTCTGGCCCTTGAGTCCGCGGCCGGAGTAGCGGCCCTTGCCCGAGCCGAGCCCGCGGCCGATGCGCTTACGCGCGTGGCGCGGCTGCGCCGGCTTCAGAGAATGGAGGTTGAGCTCGTCGGCCATGTGGCTAGTCGTCCTTTCCCTTCGTGCCCGTCGGCTCCACCGAGACGAGGTGGGCGACCTGGCGGAGCTTGCCCTCGAGCTCCGGCCCGGACGCGTGCTCGGCGGTCCTGCCGATCTTGCCCAGGCCGAGCGAGCGCAGCGTGCCGCGGTGCTTCTGCGTCTGTCCGATCGACGACCGGGTCTGGGTCACGACGACGCGCGTCACGACTCGACCGCCTCGGGCTCGGGCGTCTCCGCCACGGCGGCCGCCTCCTCGAGGGGCGCCTCGACGGCGGTGGGGCTCGCCGCGGCCTCCTCGGCGCGCGGAGTGCGCGACAGCGGCAGCACCTCGGAGATGGACTTCCCGCGCGAACGGGCGACGTCCTCGGGGCGGCGGAGCCGCTTGAGGCCGTCGACCGTCGCCTTGGCCATGTTGATCGGGTTCGTCGTGCCGAGGCTCTTCGCGAGCACGTCGCGAATCCCGGCGAGCTCGAGCACCGCGCGGACGCCGCCGCCGGCGATCACGCCTGTCCCCTCGCTCGCAGGGCGGAGGACGACGCGGGCTGCGTCGAAGGCGCCCGTGATCTCATGGGTGATCGTCGTGCGGTGCTTCGGCACGGTGAAGAGGTTCTTCTTCGCGTCGTCGACGGCCTTGGAGATCGCGAGAGGAACCTCGCGCGCCTTCCCGTAGCCGACGCCGACGCGGTCGACCTCGTCGCCGATCACCACGAGGGCCGTGAACGAGAACCGTCGGCCGCCCTTGACGACCTTCGCGACACGGTTGATCTCGATCACGCGCTCCTTCAGCTCGCGCGACTCGGCAATGTCAACAGTGCTCATGCTCTCCCTTCGTGTAGATCGTGCCGTCCAGCCGCGAAAAGCAAGCCAGGCTAGGACGCAGGCCTCGGCCATGCATGGAGTGCATGGGTGAGGCCGAGGACGACGCATGGCGCCGCTTTGCAGCGCGCTGGTCGGTGCGAGATACACGGAGGGCGAGCATTAGAAGGTGAGTCCTCCCTCGCGCGCGCCCTCGGCGAGAGCTTTCACGCGTCCGTGGTAGAGGTAGCCGGCCCGGTCGAAGACGCACGTCTCGACCCCTGCCTTCTTCGCAGCGGCGGCGAGCGCCTTGCCGACCTCGGCCGCCTGCTCGGTCTTCGTTCCCTTGTGGCTGCGCAGGGCGAGCCAGTCCGCCGACGCGACCGTGCGCCGGGCCTCGTCGTCGACGAGCTGGGCGAAGATCCCGCGGTTCGACCGGAAGACGACGAGCCGCGGTCGCTCGGCCGTTCCCGCCACCTTGCCGCGCACCCGCCGGTGCCGGCGGAGACGTGCGTCGCGCGTCGAGACGCTCATGCGCGCTTGCCGACCTTCCGGCGCACCTGCTCGCCCTGATAGCGGATGCCCTTGCCCTTGTACGGCTCGGGCGGCCGGACCTTGCGGATCTCCGCCGCGGTCTGGCCGACGACCTGCTTGTCCGTCCCCTTCACGATCACCTGTGTCGGCTGCGGGACGTCGAAGGAGATGCCCTCGCGCGGCGTGATCGTGACGGGATGCGAATACCCGACCGCGAGCTCGAGGTCGGAGCCCTTGAGCTGCGCGCGATAGCCGACGCCCTGGATCTCGAGCTGTTTCTCGAAGCCGTTCGTGACGCCCTCGACCATGTTGGCGACGAGCGTACGCGTGAGACCGTGGAGCGCGCGATCCTCGCCGCGCTCGGTCGGGCGCGTCACCGTGACGACGCCGTCCTCCTGCGCGATCGCCATGCGCGCGGGGACACGCTGCGAGAGCGTGCCGAGCGGGCCGGTCACGGTGACCGAGCCGCCGGGCGAGATCTCGACGGTGACTCCGCTCGGGACCTCGATGGGCTGTCTACCGATTCGCGACATGGGCTACCAGACGAAGGCGAGCACCTCGCCGCCGACGCCGCGCTCGGCGGCCTGGCGGGTCGTGATCACGCCGGTCGAGGTGGACAGGATCGCGGTGCCGAGCCCGCCGAGCACGCGCGGAAGGCGGTCCTTCTTCGCGTAGACGCGGCGGCCGGGCTTCGAGACGCGCTTGAGGTCGGTGATCACGCGCTCGCGGTTCCGTCCGAACTTGAGCTCGATCACCAGCTGGTTCACCGGCTCGGCCTCGGCGACCGAGAAGCCCTTGATGTAGCCCTCGTCGTGGAGGAGGCGAGCGATCTCCTCCTTCATCCGCGAGGTCGGCATCGAGACGGAGTCGTGCATCGCACGATTCGCGTTGCGGATGCGGCTCAGCATGTCTGCGATCGGGTCGGTCAGCATCTCTATCGTCCTTCGCAATCGTTCCGTCGAGTTCCGCTTGCGGACCTCGACCGGTAAACAGCGGAAGAGTCTCTGGTGATGGACGTCATCACCAGGAACTTTTCGTCATGCCCGGGATCGCGCCGTCGTGCGCGAGGTCCCGCAGGCAGATCCGGCAGAGCTTGTATCTGCGGAAGACGGCGCGCGGCCGGCCGCAGCGGTTGCAGCGCGTGTAGCCGCGCACGGCGTGCTTCGGGACGCGCTTCTGCTTCACGCGGAGCGAGGTCTTGGCCAAGGCTAGGTGTCCCTTCTGCGCTCGGCGGCGAACGGCATCCCGAGCGCGCCGAGAAGCGCGCGGGCATGCTCGTCGTTCGCCGCGGTCGTGGTGATGGCAATATCGAGGCCTCGGATCGAGGGGACGGAGTCGTAGTCGATCTCGGGGAAGATGATCTGCTCGCGGATACCGAGCGAGTAGTTTCCGCGCCCGTCGAACGACCCCGGGTCGAGGCCGCGGAAGTCGCGGATGCGGGGCAGCGCGATCGAGACGAGGCGGTCGAGGAACTCGTACATCCGCGCGCCGCGCAGCGTCACGCGCGCGCCCACGGCCATGCCCTCGCGCAGCTTGAAGCTCGCGATCGACTTGCGCGCGCGGCGAACCTGCGCTCGCTGGCCGGTGATCGTCGTCAGCTCCTCGATAGCCGCATCCATCGCCTTCCCGTCGGTCTTGGCGTCGCCGACACCCATGTTGAGGGTGATCTTGGTCACCTCGGGCACCTGCATGACCGAGCCCAGCTCGAGCTCGTCCATGAGCGCCGGGCGGATCTCGTCGAGGTACCGCTGCTTGAGGCGCGGCACGACCAGCTCTGCAGTGGCCATCAACTGTCGATCTCCTGGCCGCAGCCGTCGCGCTTGCACACGCGGACGCGGACCGTCTCGCCCTTGACTTCCTTCACCTTGATGCCGACGCGCGTGGGCTGCTTGCAGGTCGGGCAGACGATCATCACGTTCGAGACGTCGAGCGGCATCGGCTTCGACACGATCCCGCCCGGGATCATCGTCGCGCCGCCCATGCGTGTCGTATCGCGCATCGGGCGCGGCTTCGTGTGCCGCTTGCCGATGTTGAGGTTCTCGACGATGACACGACGGTCGCGCGGGCGGGCCTGCAGGACTCGTCCCTGCTTGCCGCGGTCCTTGCCGGCGAGCACCTGCACGAGGTCGCCCTTCTTGATCCGCATCGTTGTGGCCATCTGTCAGAGCACCTCGGGGGCAAGGCTGACGATCTTCATGAAGTTCTTCTCGCGCAGCTCGCGGGCGACGGGCCCGAAGATGCGCGTTCCGCGCGGGTTCAGCTGGTTGTCGATGATGACGGCGGCGTTCTCGTCGAAGCCGATCAACGTCCCGTCACCTCTGCCATAGGGCTTCTTCGTCCGAACGACGACCGCTCTCACGACCTCGCCCTTCTTGACCGTGCCCTGCGGCGTTGCGGCCTTCACTGTAGCGACGATCTGGTCGCCGACGCGCGCGTATCGGCGGCGCGAGCCACCGACGACCCGGATGCAGAGGAGCTCGCGGGCGCCGGTGTTGTCGGCCACCTTCAGGCGGGATTCCTGCTGGATCATGTCCGGCGCTCTCCGTTCGCACAGATCGCGCCCGATGGCCGCGAAACGCAAGCCGGGCTAGGACGCAGGCCTCGGCCATGCATGGAATGCATGGATGAGGCCGAGGACGACGCACGGCGCGGCGTTGCAGCGAGCCAGCGGGTGCGAGATGTGCGGACGGCGAGCGTCATCACTTCGCCGCCTCGACGACCTCGACGAGGCGCCAGCGCTTCGTCCGGGAAAGCGGGCGCGTCTCGACGATCCGCACGAGATCGCCGACCTTCGCCTCGCTGCGCTCGTCGTGCGCGTGGAACTTCACGCTGCGACGCACGACCTTCTTGTACCTCGGGTGCGCCTTCACGACCGAGACCTCGACGACGATGGTCTTTTCCATCGCGTCCGAGACGACCTTGCCCTGGCGCTCCTGACGACGGCCCCGCTCGTGATCGGGCGCCTCGAGGCGCACGATCGGCTTCCGCTCGGTGGAGCGTGCGCGCGTCGGGCGCGTCTTCTTCGGCCGCAGCGCGCGGGCGAGCCGCTTGCGCTTCGGCTTGGGCCCGGACTGCGGCGCGGCTTCGGCGGCGGCAGGCTCCTCGCCTGCGCCCTCCTCGGACGCGTCGTCAGGGGTGGGCTCCTCGGCCTCGGTCGCTTCGGCGGCGGGCTCGTCGGCCTCCGCCTCGGCGACGGACTCGGACTCCTCCGCCGCAGGCGCCTCCTCCACCTCCCCGGCAGGCTCCTCGCCGGACGTCTCGTCGACGGCCTCCTCTGTCGCCTCGGCGACGGGCTCCTCCGCAGGCGTCTCCGGTGCCTTCTCGGCGGCGGCCTCCGCCTGCTCGTCCTCGTTCGGCTCCTCGGCGTTTGCCGAGGCGCCCTTCACGTCTTCGTCAGCCATGGGTCATCGTCCGTTCGTTCTTGATCGTCAGGATCCGCGCGATCTCCCGCTTCGCGTGGCGCAGGTGCGCGCTCGACTCGAGAGCCCCCGTCGCCGCCTGGAAGCGGATCTTGAAGAGCTCCTGCCGGCTTTCGCCCAGCTTCTGCTCGAGCTCCTCGTCCGTCATCGCCCGCAACTGCTCAGCTTTCATCGGTTTCTCCTCGTCCCGTGCAGCCCGCCGTCGCGGCCGAAGGCCGGCTTCGCCGGCCGGGAGGCCAGCTCAGGCTCGATCCGTGAGTCGCGCTGAAGGAGGGGGCTCGTGGGGGAACCATGGGTTCCCCCACGCTCGTCAGCTTTCAAAGAGATCAGCCTCCCGCTTCACGAACTTGGCCTTGATCGGGAGCTTCTGGGCGGCGAGGCGGAGCGCCTCCTTCGCGAGCGTCTCCGAGACGCCCGAGAGCTCGAACATCACGCGACCCGGCTTCACGACCGCGACCCACCCCTCGGGCGAGCCCTTGCCCGAGCCCATGCGGGTCTCGGCCGGCTTCTTGGTGAACGGCTTGTCGGGAAAGAGGTTGATCCAGACCTTGCCGCCGCGGCGGATCTTGCGAGTCATCGCGATACGGGCAGCCTCGATCTGCCGGTTGGTCACCCAGCCGTTCTCGAGCGCCTTGATCCCGTAGTCGCCGTACTGCACATCCGTCTGGCCCTTCGCGTAGCCCGCGCGGCGGCCGCGGAACTGCTTGCGGTGCTTGGTCTTGCGCGGCATCAACATCAGGACTCGGCCTCCGTCGTGCTCTCGGGGGTCGTCGTCTCAGGGGTCGTCGTCTCCGGCTTGGTCTCGACCGGGGTCACGGGCGGTGCCTCGTCCACGGGCGGCGCCTGCGTCTCGGGCGCGGCCGAGCGCTCGCGCGCCGGCCCGCGGCCCTGTCCGCCCCGGCCGCGGCCACCCGGCCGCCGGCGCTTCTGGACGAGCCCGAGGCCCTCACGGTCCTGGCCGCGGCCGCGGCCGCCCTCGCGAGAGGCGCCGAGCCCCTCGCTGTTCGAGCCACGCCGCCGGCGCGAGCCGTCGGCCTCGGAGATGCGCTCGCGACCGAGCGACCCCTCGTAGCCCTCCGGCATGATCTCGCCCTTGTTGACCCAGACCTTGACGCCGATCCGGCCGTACGTCGTCTTCGCCTCGGCGAAGCCGTAGTCGATGTCCGCGCGGATCGTGTGCAGCGGGACGCGGCCCTCGGTGTAGCGCTCGCTGCGGCTCATCTCGCCGCCGCCGAGCCGTCCCCCGCACTGGATCTTGATCCCCTGTGCGCCCGACCGCATCGCCGAGGCAAGCGAGCGCTTCATCGCCCGCCGGAACGCGACGCGGTTCTGGAGCTGCTCCGCGATCGACTGCGCGACGAGCTGCGCGTCGAGCTCGGGCCGCTTGATCTCGTTGATGTTGATGTGGACGCTCTTGCCGGTGATGGCATGGAGGTCCTTGCGGAGCGCGTCCACCTCGACGCCGGACTTCCCGATCACGATGCCGGGGCGCGCGGTGTAGATGTCGACCGTCACGCGCTGCTTGTCCTTGCGGATCAGGATGTCCGACAGGCCGGCGTGCGCGAGCTTGCCGTTGATGTGGTCGCGGATCCGGATGTCCTCGAGCAGGTAGTCGGCCAGCTCCTTCTTGCCGGTCCACCAGTTCGACTTCCAGTCGTGGATGACGCCGACGCGAAGACCGCCGGGATGCACCTTCTGGCCCATCAGGCCACCGCCTCCTTCGTCTTCGGCTTGCGTGGGCGCCGAGGCTTCGGCTCGGCACCAGGGGTCGCTTCGGCTTTCTCGGCCTCCGTCACGGGGGTCTCGACCGTCTCCGGGGCGGCTGTCTTGCGGCCCTGGTCGCGGCGCGGCCTCTCGGCCACAGGAGCAACGACAACGGTGATGTGACACGTTCGCTTGCGGATCCGGTTGACGCGGCCGCGGGCGCGGGCGCGCCAGCGCTTCAGCGTCGGCCCCTCGTCGGCATAGGCGCCGACCACGATGAGCTCGTCTCCGTCGAGGCCGTGCGCCGATTCGGCGTTCGCCACGGCCGAGGCGAGGACGCGGTCGATCTCGCGCGCGGCCGCCCTCTGCGTGAACGCGAGCACGGTGCGAGCCTCCGGCACGGACCGACCGCGGATGTTGTCGAGCACGAGTCGCGCCTTGCGGGCGGACATGCGCACCCATCTCGCCTGCGCGCGGACCTGCTGCGTGGTGTCGACCTTCGCGGCCATCAGCGCTTCTTCACCTGGGCCTGCCTGTCGCCGGAGTGGCCTCGGAACGTGCGCGTCGGCGCGAACTCGCCGAGCTTGTGCCCGACCATCTGCTCGCTCACGAACACCGGGACGTGCTTCCGCCCGTCGTGCACGGCGATCGTGTGCCCGACCATCTCGGGGAAGATCGTCGAGGCGCGCGACCAGGTGCGGATCATCCGCTTCTCCCCGGCGGAGTTCATCGACTCGATACGGCTCAACAGCCGCTCCTCGACGAACGGCCCCTTCTTCGACGACCTACTCACGGACGATTACCGCCTTTCCTTGCCGCGGCGGCGGCCGCGGACGATCAACCTGTCGGATTCCTTGTGCTTCGAACGGGTGCGCTTCCCGATCGTCGGGACGCCCCACGGAGTGACGGGGTGGTGGCCCTTCGACTTGCCCTCGCCGCCGCCGTGCGGGTGGTCGACGGGGTTCATCGCGGTGCCGCGGACGGTCGGCCGCTTGCCGAGCCAGCGGCTCCGGCCGGCCTTCCCGCCTGACTCGTTGGCGTGGTCGGAGTTCCCGACCTGGCCGACGGTCGCGCGGCAGGTGAGCAGGACGCGGCGCATCTCGCCCGAGGGCAGGCGCAGGACGGCGTAGGGCGCGTCCTTCGCGACGAGCTGCACGCCCGAGCCGGCCGAGCGGGCGAGCTTCGCACCCTGACCGGGCCGCAGCTCCACCGCGTGGACGTTCGTCCCTGTCGGGATGTCGCCGAGCGGCAGGGAGTTTCCCGGCCGGATGTCGACGCCGTGACCCGACTGGACGGTGGCGCCGATCCGCAGTCCCGCTGGCGCGAGGATGTACGCCTTCGCGCCGTCCGCGTAGTGGAGCAGCGCGATCCGGGCAGAGCGGTTCGGGTCGTACTCGATCGAGGCGACCTTCGCGGGCACGCCGTCCTTCAGGCGCTTGAAGTCGATTCGCCGGTAGCGGCGCTTGTGTCCGCCGCCCTGGTGGCGCGTGGTGATCCGGCCGTTGGCGTTGCGGCCGCCCTTCTTGTGCAGCGGCTCGAGCAGCGACTTCTCCGGCTTCGAGCGCGTGATCTCGTCGAACGACGAGGTGGCCATCTGGCGGCGGCCCGGGCTCGTCGGCTTGTATTTCTTCACTGGCATCTGTGTGCTCTCCTAGACCTGCGCGCCTTCGAAGATCTCGATCGTCTCGCCCTCGCGGACCTGGACAACCGCTTTCTTCCAGCCGGGCCGCGTGCCCTTGAAGAGCCCACGACGCTTCGGCTTCGGCTGCACCTTGACGATGTTCACCCGCTCGACGTGAACGTCGAACAGGTCCTCCACCGCCTGACGCACCTGCGTGCGGTGCGCGTCGGGATGGACCTTGAAGGTATAGCGGCCCTCTGCGATCCCGGAATAGCTCTTCTCGGAGACCACGGGTGACAGCAGGATCTGCTCGTTCGTCAGACCGGTCACGACGCGACCTCCTTGCCGGCGCGCTGCTCCACCTGCGGCAGCGCCGCCTGCGTGACGACGACGGCGCGCGCCCAGACGATCGCGGCAACCTCGAGCTCCTCGGGCATCGTCACCAGCACGCGCTCGAGGTTGCGGAACGACTTGAAGACCGCCTCCTCGTCCGCATGCGCGACGACGAGCACCGGTGCGTCCTTCCCCCAGTCCGCGAGCACGCTCTTCGCCTGCTTCGTGGAGGGCGAATCGAACGTGGATCCGTCGAGCAGCGCCAGGCTGCCGTTCGCCGCATGGCTCGAGAGGGCGCCGCGGAGCGCCGCCCGGCGGGCCTTGCGGTTGACCTTGACGTCGAAGCTCCGCATCCCCGGCGGGAACGCGACACCGCCACCCGTGAACTGCGGCGCACGGATCGTGCCCTGGCGGGCGCGGCCCGTTCCCTTCTGGCGCCACGGCTTGGCGCGACCGCCCGAGACGAGGCCGCGGCTCTTGGCCCCGCGGGTGCCCCGCCGCGCGGCGTTGAGCTCCGCGCGGACGGTCTCGTGGACGAGATGCGGCCTGACCTCGGCCTCGAAGACCTCCGCGTCGAGCGCAAGGTCCTTCGCCGAGCTGCCGAGCACGGTCGCGGTGACGGCCATCAGCGGTTTACCGCCCGGATCTCGACGAGCCCGCTCTTCGGGCCCGGCACCGAGCCGCGCACGAGAAGCAGGTTCCGCTCGGCGTCGACCTCGTGGACGACCAGACCCGGCTGTGTCACGCGACCGGCGCCCATGTGGCCAGCCATCTTCTTGCCCTTGAACACGCGCGACGGTGTCGCCGACGCACCGACGGAGCCGGGCTTGCGGACGTTGTGCGAGCCGTGGCTCATCGGGCCACGGCTGAAGTTGTGCCGCTTGATCGTGCCCTGGAAGCCCTTGCCGATCGAGACCCCGGAGACCTTGATGCGATCACCGGCCTCGAACGCCTCGACCGTCACGGTCTCGCCCTCCTGGAGCTCGCTCGCGCCCCGGAACTCGACGAGGTGGCGATGGCCGCCGACGCCCGCCTTCCGCAGGTGGCCGAGCTCGCCCTTCGAGAGCTTGCGGTCCTGCACCGGCTCGAACGCGAGCTGGACGGCCTCGTACCCGTCCGCCGACTGCGTGCGCACGGTCACGACCGGGCAGGGGCCTGCCTCGATCACCGTGACCGCGTCGACGTTTCCGGTCTCCGGATCGAAGATCTGCGTCATGCCGAGCTTCCTGCCGAGGATGCCCTTCATGACCGTCACAGCTTGATCTCGATGTCGACGCCCGCCGGGAGGTCGAGCCGCATGAGCGAGTCCACCGTCTTCGGCGTCGGGCTGTGGATGTCGATCAGGCGCTTGTGCGTCCGCACCTCGAAGTGCTCCCGCGAGTCCTTGTCGATGAAGGGCCCGCGGATCACGCAGTAGACGTTCTTCTCGGTGGGCAGGGGCACCGGCCCCGTGATCGTGGCGCCGGTGCGCTGCGCCGTCTCCACGATCTGGGAGGCGGAGCGATCGACCTGCTGGTGGTCGTATCCCTTCAAGCGGATTCTGATCTTTTGCTGAGCCATGGCGTGTCCTAGTGGCAGCGAAGCTCGCCGCTACTTGACGATCTCCGTGACGACGCCGGCGCCGACCGTGCGGCCACCCTCGCGGATCGCGAAGCGCAGCCCCTGATCCATGGCGATCGGCTGGATCAGCTCGATCTCCATGTTCGTGTTGTCGCCCGGCATGACCATCTCCTGCCCCTCGGGCAGCGCGATCGAGCCGGTCACGTCCGTCGTGCGGAAGTAGAACTGCGGCCGGTAGCCGTTGAAGAACGGCGTGTGGCGCCCGCCCTCGTCCTTCGAGAGGACGTACACCTCGGCCTTGAAGCCGGTGTGCGGCGTGATCGAGCCGGGCTTCGCGAGCACCTGACCGCGCTCGACCTCCTCGCGCTTGGTCCCGCGCAGGAGCGCCCCGGCGTTGTCGCCGGCCTGGGCGAAGTCGAGCGTCTTGTGGAACATCTCGAGCCCGGTGACGACCGTCTTCTCGGTCTTCTCGTGGATCCCGACGATCTCGATCTCGTTGCCGGTCTCGATCTTCCCCTGCTCGATGCGGCCCGTGACCACGGTGCCGCGGCCCGGAATCGTCATGACGTCCTCGATCGGCATCAGGAACGGCTTGTCGGTGTCGCGCACGGGCTCGGGGATGTAGGAGTCGACCGCGGCCATCAGCTCGAGGATCTTCGGCGTCCACTCGGGGTCGCCCTCGAGCGCCTTCAGCGCCGAGACCTGGACGATCGGAATGTCGTCGCCCGGGAACTCGTACTTGGACAGCAGCTCGCGGACCTCCATCTCGACGAGCTCGAGCAGCTCGGGGTCGTCGACCATGTCGGCCTTGTTGAGCGCGACGACCATCGCCGGCACCTCGACCTGACGGGCGAGGAGGATGTGCTCGCGCGTCTGCGGCATCGGGCCGTCGGCCGCCGAGACCACGAGGATCGCGCCGTCCATCTGGGCGGCGCCCGTGATCATGTTCTTGATGTAGTCGGCGTGGCCCGGGCAGTCGACGTGCGCGTAGTGTCGATTCTCGGTCTCGTACTCGACGTGCGCGGTCTGGATCGTGATGCCGCGCTGCTTCTCCTCGGGCGCCTTGTCGATCTCGTCGAATGCGACCGCGGTGCCGCCGCCCTGCTCTGCGAGCACCTTCGTGATCGCGGCGGTGAGGGTCGTCTTGCCGTGGTCGATGTGCCCGATGGTGCCGACGTTGACGTGCGGCTTCGTGCGCTCGAACTTCTGCTTACCCATGTCCTTGTGCCTCCGGAGAAATGACTCGAATGACGGGAACTAGACGGTTCAGCCTTCCGACTGTGAGCTGACGATCGTCTCCGCGATCGACGCGGGGACGTCCTCGTAGCGATCGAACTGCATGGTGAAGGTCGCGCGGCCCTGCGTCATCGAGCGCAGGTCGGTCGCGTACCCGAACATCTCGGAGAGGGGCACGCTCGCCTTGATCGTCTGGGAGTTGCCGAGGGGCTCGAGGTGCTCGACACGCCCCCGGCGGGCGTTGAGGTTGCCCATCACGTCCCCGAGGTAGTCCTCGGGCGTGACGACCTCGACGGCCATCATCGGCTCGAGCAGCTTCGGCTTCGCCCGCTTCATCGCCTCCTTGAATGCCATCGAGCCGGCGATCTTGAACGCCCGCTCGCTCGAGTCGACCTCGTGGTACGAGCCCTCGACGAGCTCGATCCGCACGTCCACGACGGGATAGCCCGCGAGCCCGCCCGCGCCCATCGCCTCCTGGATGCCGTCGTCGACAGGCTTGATGTACTCCCTCGGGATCTTCCCGCCGACGATCTTGTCCTCGAACTCGTAGCCGTCGCCGGGCGCCTGGGGAATGAGGTTGATCACGACGTCGCCGTACTGGCCCGAGCCGCCGGTCTGGCGGACGAAGCGGCCCTGGATCTTCTCGACGGGCTGCGACGCGGTCTCGCGGTAGGCGACCTGCGGCCGGCCGACGTTGGCGTCGACCTTGAACTCGCGCATGAGGCGGTCGACGATGATCTCGAGGTGCAGCTCGCCCATCCCGGCGATGAGCGTCTGCCCCGTCTCCTCGTCGGAGGAGACGCGGAACGTCGGGTCCTCCTCGGCGAGCCGCTGGAGGCCCTGCGAGAGCTTGTCCTGGTCGCCCTTCGTCCGCGGCTCGATCGCCACGGAGATCACGGGATCGGGGAACGTCATCGCCTCGAGCACGATCGGGGCCGAGTCGACGGCGAGCGTGTCGCCTGTCGTCGACTGCTTGAGCCCGACCGCCGCCGCGATCTCACCCGCGCCGAGCTCGTCGCGCTCCTCGCGGTGGTTCGCGTGCATCTGGAGGATCCGGCCGATGCGCTCGGTCTTCCCGTTCGTGGTGTTCAGCACCCGGTCGCCGGCCTTGACCTTGCCCGAGTAGACCCGGAAGTAGGTGAGCTTCCCCACGTACGGGTCGGACATGACCTTGAAGACGAGCGCAGAGAACGGCGCCTCCTCGGACGGCGGGCGGGTGATCTCGTCCTCGCTCGCCGGATCCGTGCCCTGCACCGCAGGGACGTCGAGCGGGCTCGGCAGGTAGTCGACGACCGCGTCGAGGAGCGGCTGCACGCCCTTGTTCTTGAAGGCGGAACCGAGCAAGACCGGCGTGATCGCGTCCGCGAGCGTCCCCGTGCGAAGCGCACGCCGGATCATCTCGGGCGTCACCGACCCCTCGTCGTCGAGGTACGCCTCCATCAGCTCGTCGTCGTGCTCCGCGACGGCGTCGATCAGCGCGTGGTGCGCCTCCTCGGCTAGAGCGGCATACTGGGCCGGGATCTCGCCGACCGTGAAGGACTGGCCAAGCTCGTCCTCGTAGACGATCGCCTGCATCTCCACGAGATCGACGACGCCGACGTGGGCGTCCTCCTCGCCGATCGGGAGCTGGATCGGCACGGGGTTCGCGGCGAGGCGGTCGCGCATCGACTGCACCGCGTTCGCGAAGTCCGCGCCCGTGCGGTCCATCTTGTTGATGAACGCGATCCTCGGCACGCCATAGCGGTCTGCCTGCCGCCAGACGGTTTCCGACTGCGGCTGGACGCCCGCGACCGAGTCGAACACCGCGACCGCCCCGTCGAGTACGCGCAGCGAGCGCTCGACCTCGACGGTGAAGTCCACGTGCCCGGGAGTATCGATGATGTTGATGCGATGGTCGCGCCAGAACGCCGTCGTCGCCGCCGACGTGATGGTGATCCCCCGCTCCTGCTCCTGGGCCATCCAGTCCATCGTCGCGGCACCCTCGTGCACCTCGCCCAGCTTGTGGGTGCGGCCGGTGTAGTACAGGATCCGCTCGGTCGTGGTCGTCTTGCCCGCGTCGATGTGGGCCATGATCCCGATGTTGCGGACGCGGTCGAGCGCGACCCGTGTTGCCGTAGTGCTCATCTGTGCCTCTTCGAGTGACATTGCCCTGTGCCTCGCGCGCGAAAAGCAAGCCAGGCGAGGACGCAGGGGGCGCCCATACCGGATGGTGTGGGCGCGACTGAGGACGACGCATGGCGCCGCTTTGCAGCCGCGAGGGACAGGGTGGATGTTGCTTGAAGGGGCACTTGCCTCAGCGTTACCATCGGTAGTGCGCGAAAGCCTTGTTGGCCTGCGCCATCCGGTACATGTCGTCCTTGCGCTTGAACGCGCCGCCCTGCTGGTTGATCGCGTCCTGGAGCTCCGCCGCGAGCTTCGCCTCCATCCCCTTCTCGCGCCGCTCGCGCGCGTACGTCACGAGGTAGCGGAGCGCGAGCGTGCGGCCGCGCGGCGAGGGCACCTCGACGGGCACCTGGTAGTTCGCCCCGCCGACGCGGCGTGAACGCACCTCGAGCACGGGGGTCACCGACTTGACGGCCGCCTCGAGCGCCTCGATCGCAGGCTTGCCGGTCTTGTCGGCGACCTGCTCGAGCGCGTCGTAGACGATCCCCTCGGCGATCGACTTCTTCCCGTCGAGCATCACCCGGTTCACGAGCTGCGTGACGAGCACCGAGCCGTACACCGCGTCGGGCACGGACGTCCGTGGCTGAATCTGGGCGCGGCGCGGCACTAGTGGCTCTCCGGGTGACGGTCTCGCGCCGCGCTGACTGTTGCCGGGAGGGCCATCTAGGAGCCACCCTTCTTCGCGCCGTACTTGGAGCGGCCCTGGCGGCGTTCGGAGACGCCGGACGTGTCGAGCCCGCCGCGGATCACCTTGTAGCGGAAGCCCGGCAGGTCCTTGACGCGGCCCCCGCGGATGAGGACGACCGAGTGCTCCTGGAGGTTGTGGCCCTCGCCCGGGATGTACGCGCCGACCTCCATCTGGTTCGTCAGCTTCACGCGTGCGACCTTCCGCAGCGCGGAGTTCGGCTTCTTCGGCGTCGTCGTATAGACGCGCGTGCACACGCCCCGCTTCTGGGGGGCGCCGCGAAGGGCCGGAGTCTTGACCTTCGTCTTCGGGACCTTGCGGCCCTTGCGGACGAGCTGGTTGACGGTGGGCACGCTGCTCCTCGGGGTGGTCGGGGCTTTTCTCGCACAGGAAGGGCCGGCAGACGTCCTGTCCTGCCGCCCGGGATCGGCAATGGTAGCCGAAATCGACGTGCCGCGTCGACCCTCCAAGGACGTTCTCCGCTCGCGAAAAAGGCGGGTGCGCGACGCGTCGTAGCGCGGGTATGGCCGAACCGCGGATCGCGCATTACAGTGCGTGCGGGGAAGGTGGGGGAACCGACATCTCGAGCGGAACCATCAGCACGATCATCGCCGCGACGGCTCTTTTGGGGCTCGGCATCGCTGCGCTCGAGATCATCAGGCGCCGGAGCGAGCCGACCGCGCGGGACGACCGGCTCGTGCAGGCAGTCGACGACATGCGGAGCCGCATGGACGATCTCGGCCGTGACCTTTCGGAGGCACTCGACCGCGCAGAGCGGGAGAGCCGCCGCAACCGTTTCCTGAGCGATCTCGGGACGTCGATCGAGTTCGACGAGCTGCTCGATCGCATCCTGGACGCGGCGCTCGAGGTGCCCGGCTTCGATGCGGCGATGGTCTCCCTCGACGAGCACGGCGGGGGCACCGCGACGACCGCCACGCGGGGGATGACCGCCGAGGAGGCGGCGCACCCGCCGTCCTCGGGCGCGGGCGGCGTGCTCCCGGCCGGCCCGATCACCGTGAGCTACCGCTACGGGGCCGCCGACGCCGCCGACACGCAGCTGATCCGCGGTGGCCTGTTCATGGCGCTCGTCGGCCGGGAGGGCCACCAGCTCGGGAGCCTCGCGCTCTTCTGGCGCACGCCCGGGTTCGAGCCCTCGCCCGAGCGGGTCGGGACGGTCGAGCAGATCGCGGCGACCTGCATCCCGGCCCTGGAGAACGCGCGCCGTTACCGGGAGGCGCGGCAGCTCGCGGAGACCGACGCGCTCACCGGGTTCTTCAACCAGCGCTACTTCCACGAGACGCTCCGCCGGGAGGCGCTCCGCGCGCAGCGCTACGACCGGCAGCTCGCGCTCCTGATCCTCGATCTCGACGACTTCAAGGCGGTCAACGACCGGGTCGGCCACCTTGCCGGCGACGCCGTGCTCGCGCAGGTCGCCGAGCAGCTGCGCAACGAGATCAGGTCGGTGGACATCGGCTGCCGCGTGGGCGGAGACGAGTTCGCGGTCGTGATGCCGGAGTCGACCGAGGACGATGCCTCGCAGCTCTTCGACCGCATGCGCGACGGCGTCTCGACGATGCCGATGCCGGGCGGGCACCGAGTCCGGCTGTCTGCCGGCATCGCAGAGTTGCGGCACGGCGAGACCGCGGCCGGCCTCTTCGAGCGCGCCGACGCCGCGCTCAGGCGCTCGAAGGACGCCGGGAAGAACCGGGCGACGACGGCGTCCGAGTAACCAGAGGCTTGATGTGAACTAGACGTCCGCGCGGCATCCGCTGCCGCGGATGCTTCGCATCGAGCCTCTAGCCGGCGCGCTCCGCGACGAGGCGGAGCGGTCGCGTGGGGCGCTCGACGCCCCCTTCGGCCTCGAGCGTGACCGCGACGCGTGCGCCCGGCGGCGCCCGCCGGGTGAGGAGCACGATCCGGTTCGTGCCGTCGAACGTCCCTGCCGGGACCGGCGTCGCCGACCCGGCCGGGACGACCCATGCCTCGTACTCACGGCCCGCGGGTGCCGCGCCGAGCCCGTTCAGCGCGAGCAGCGCCTCGCCGTCCGGTCGCGCGACGAGCACGATGCGTCCCACCGAGCCGCTCAGCGCGACGCGCTCGGCGTCGGCGGCGCCGAGCAGGGAGAGAGTGCGGTCGAGCTCGGGCCGAGCGGAGCTCCGCGCAGCGTCCTCGTTCGCCGCCGAGACGGCAGCCCACGCGCCGAGTGCGAGAGCGACGAGGCCCGTCGCGATCGCGAGCGAGGCGAGCGTCGGCCACCCGGGCCGCCGCGCCGCAGGGAGCTCGACGGGTGGGAGCACGACCGGCGCCGCGGGGGTCGCCTCGACCGGAGGGCGATCCGAGACGGGGACGAGCTGCGCCGGGGAAGACGAGGGCACGCGGCGAGGATAGCCCTGCGATCCGACGGCCCGGTCGCGGCGGGGGTGTCCAGCCACACCCCTCTGTAGGGTTACCTCGATGGAGGCACGCCGGGCGTGAGCGTCACGACCACGGAGTTGGCCATCGCCGCAGCGGCGCTCGCCGGCGTCTCCCTCGTCCTTTTCGTTCTTGCGCTCCGGCGGCTCCTGTCGCGTCAGGCGGAGGTCACCGTGACGATGCTCCGACGGTACGACGAACGGCTGGCGACGTTCGCCCAGACGCTCAACGACGCCATCGCCGGGTTCCAGGCGCCTCCGGCGCTCGCGAGCCCGAGCCTCGAGGACGACCCGGAGCCGATGTTGCGGACGCTCGAGCTCGCACGGGAGCGCACACAGGCGGACGGCGCCATCGCTCTCGTCACGGGAGGCACGGGCACGCCGATCGTCGCCACGGTCGGGCTCTCCGAGTCGGAGACGAACCACATCGCCCGGATGGGCTTTCCGGACTACCGCGGCGCCCGTGCGATCGAGGTCGCGTTCGCAGGGGACCTCCCCGCGCCGGACGGGGAGCAGCCGGTGCGCGGCGGCCTCGTGCTGCCGTTGCTCGAGGAGAGCGACGCGCAGAGCCTGCTCGGCGTGCTCACACGCGAGAAGGGACGACATTTCAGCGAGGAGGACGTGGACGCGCTCGACGGCGTCGTCCGGGTCGCCCGGTCCCCGGTGGCCCGCGCGCTCAACCTCCGCGAGCCCGACGTCGTGCCCGAGATCGACCTCCTCACGAACCTCCTCGACAAGCAGTCCTTCGCTGCCGTCGTCGAACGCGAGATCGTGCGCGCCCGCCTGGCGGGCCATCCGCTCTCGCTCCTCATGGTTGACGTCGACCGGCTGACGAGCCTGAACGCGCGCCTCGGTCTCGACGGCGCAGACGCCGTGCTCCACGAGCTGGCAAAGCGACTCCAGGGGGCGATCCACCATCTCGACTACACGTTCCGGCTCGGTGGGGGGCGATTCGCGGTGCTACGGCCCGGCTCCGAGTCCGGCCAGGCGCGGGAGCTCTACGAGACAGTCTGCGCAGACATCGCGGCGACCCCGCTTGTGGCAGGCGAGGTCGTCTCGCTCTCGGCCGGCGTGGCGGAGCTCGTGACGAGGGACGACGCGGGGTCGTTCGCCGCCCGCGCGGAGGCCGGCCTCCAGCAGGCGAAGCTCAATGGCCGAGGCACGCTCGTGCTCGAGTCGGGCCAAGAGGTCACGCGCGAGGCGCTCGTCCTGCGCGCCGCGTCGGGGGAGACCGGCCGCCGGAGTTGACGGCGACGCGGCGCGATGAGCGTCTGGGTTCCGGTGCTCCTGGGCTTGGCGCTCGTCCTCGCCCTCGTCGTCATCGCGGTCGTCGTCCGCCGTCGTGCGATCGCCCGGGAGACGCAACGGACGCACGAGCTCACCCGCCTGGCCGAGCAGCTCGGGGTCTCGCTCGCGCAGGTGTATCGACCAAGCTTCCCTCCAATCGAGCCGTCCGCCCCCCAGCCGGGCGCGGTCGCGCCGCTCGTCGCCGACCGGCTGCCGGGACGCGCCGCATTCCTCGAGGCGGTGGCGGCCGAGGTCGAGCGCGCCAAGGCCGGAGCAGCCCGCCTCACCGCCGCGCTCGTCCGGGCCGCCGGCGACGCGGACAGCGGGACGCTCGTCGTAGCCGTGGACGAGATCGCTGGGCGGCGCGCCTACGCCGTCGGCCCGAGCGCGGTGGCGTTTACCCTGCCCGGTCTCGGTCGGGCCGACGGGCTTGCGGCCCTGGCGCGCATCGAGTCGCGGGCCCCGTCGAGCGGTCGCGCGGTGGAGTGGAAACCGGAGGAGACGCCAGTCGAGCTCGTCGCGCGGCTCCTCGAGCAGCCGCGCGACGCGTAGCCGGGCTCGGGCCCGCGAGGGGGCGGGCCCGAGCCGTTGGCGTCAACGATCAGGCGTCGTCTTCCGGGACGCCCGCATCCGGGAGCTCAGGGAGCTCAGGGAGCTCCGGCAGCTCGGGCAGATCGGCGTCGTAGTCGAGGCCGAGCGCCGAGAGGTCGAGTCCCTCGCCGTCCCCGATCTCCTCGAGGGCGGCGAGCAGCTCCGCCTCCGTGCCGCCGCCGAACATGGCCGCGGGCAGCGGCTCGGTCGGCTCGATGTCGATACCGCGGTACTTCTTGAGACCCGTGGCCGCCGGGATCAGCTTCCCGATGATCACGTTCTCCTTCAGTCCGAGGAGCCGGTCGACCTTGCCCTCGATCGCGGCGTCCGTGAGGACCTTCGTCGTCTCCTGGAAGGAGGCGGCCGAGAGGAACGACTCCGTCGCGAGCGAAGCCTTCGTGATCCCGAGGATCAGCGGCTCGAAGGTCGCAAGCTCGCCCTTCGCCGCCTTCGCGGCGTCGTTGGCCCGCTCGAGCACGACCTTGTCGACGAGCTGGCCGGGCAGGAGCTCCGTGTCGCCGGGGGTCTCGACGCGCACCTTCTTCATCATCTGGCGAACGATGAGCTCGATGTGCTTGTCGTGGATGTCGACGCCCTGCGACTTGTAGACCTTCTGCACCTCTCCCACGAGGTACTGCTCGGTCGGGGTCGAGCCTCGCCCCGCACGGGTGTGCAGGTCGAGCAGCTCGGTCGGGTTGAGCGACCCTTCGTTCAGCGGGTCGCCCTGGGCGACGGTCTCGCCCACCCGGGCGAGCATCCGCGTGCGGCGCGGGAAGGAGTACTCCTTCACGGGCAGCGGCTCACCGTCGGCGTCGAGCTCCCCCGGCGTAACGGTCACGACCGTCGTCCGCTCCTGCTCCTCGATCTCGACCTTGCCGCCGAACTCCGCGAGCGTCGCGGCGCCCTTGGGGTTCCGCGCCTCGAAGATCTCGACGACGCGCGGGAGGCCGTGCGTGATGTCCGCACCCGCGACACCACCGGTGTGGAAGGTGCGCATCGTCAGCTGCGTGCCCGGCTCGCCGATCGACTGCGCGGCGACGATACCGACCGCATCACCGATCTCGCACATGTCGCCGGTCGCGAGGAACGTGCCGTAGCACGCCCGGCACACGCCGACCTCGCTCCGGCACTTCAGCACCGTGCGGACCGGCAACGTCGCCTCGTCGGCATGTTCCTCAAGCTGCTCCGCGATCTCCAGCAGCCTTGGCTTCGTGAGGAGCTCGCCCTTCTCGGCGAGCACCGTCTTGCCGGGCTTGCCGTCACGCAGCGGCTTGCGCACGTCGGTCGCGAGCACCCGGCCCGCGGCGTTCAGGTTCGGCTGGCCGTCGAGAATGACGGGCAGCTCGATGTGGCCCTCGGTGCCGCAGTCGTCCTCGCGGATGATCACGTCCTGCGAGACGTCGACGAGGCGGCGTGTGAGGTATCCCGAGTCGGCCGTGCGGAGCGCCGTGTCCGCGAGCCCCTTGCGGGCGCCGTGCGTCGAGATGAAGTACTCGAGCACGGAGAGACCCTCCATGAAGTTCGCCTTGATCGGGCGCTCGATGATCTCGCCCTTCGGGTTGGCCATGAGGCCGCGCATCCCGGCGAGCTGACGGATCTGGTTGAAGGAGCCGCGCGCGCCCGAGTTGGCCATCATGAAGATGGAATTCGTCTGACGCAGGTTGTCCTTCATCGCGTCGGCGACCTTGTCGGTGGCCTCCGTCCAGATCGCGACGACCCGCTCCTTGCGCTCCTCCTCGGTCATCAGGCCGCGCTCGTACTCGAGCTCGACCTTCGCGACGCGCTCCTCGTACTCGGCGAGGATCTCCTCCTTCGAGGGCGGGATCACGATGTCGTTCTTCGAGACCGTGATGCCCGCGCGTGTCGCGTAGCGGAACGCGAGCGACTTGATCGTGTCGAGCACGCTCGCGACGACGTATGCGCCGTAGCGTCCGACGAGGCGGTCGATCGTCGCGTCCAGCTCGCGCTTGGTGAGCGGCTGGTCGACCACGAGCGGCTCGCGGTCGCCGTCCTTCACGGCGACCTCGAGCGAGCGGTCGATCTCACTCTCGAAGACGACACGCCCCGGCGTGGTGAGCCGCACCTCGTCGCCCGAGCGAACCTCGACCGGGTCCTGGAGGCCGACCTGCCCGGACTCGAGCGCGAACTCGACCTGCTCCTCGGTCGCGAAACGGCGGAGGCCCTTGACCCCCAGCTGCTTCGCGAGCTCCTCGGAGGTGACCGCGGTGAGGTCGTGCTCGCAGTACGTCAGGTAGTACGCGCCGAGGACCATGTCCTGCGTCGGCGTCGCGAGCGGCCGCCCGTGCGCCGGCGAGAGGATGTTGTTCGAGGAGAGCATCAGGATCCGTGCCTCCGCCTGGGCCTCGGCGGAGAGGGGGAGGTGGACAGCCATCTGGTCACCGTCGAAGTCCGCGTTGAACGCATGGCAGACGAGGGGGTGCACCTGGATCGCCTTGCCCTCCACGAGCACCGGCTCGAACGCCTGGATCCCGAGGCGGTGCAGCGTCGGCGCCCGGTTCAGCAGCACCGGATGCTCGGCGATGACCTCCTCGAGCACGTCCCAGACCTCCGGCACCATCGACTCGACGTACTTCTTCGCCGCCTTGATGTTCTGCACGGACTTCCGCTCGACGAGCCGGCTCATGATGAACGGCTTGAAGAGCTCGAGCGCCATCAGCTTCGGCAGCCCGCACTGATGCAGCTTCAGGCTCGGCCCGGCGACGATCACCGAGCGGCCCGAGTAGTCGACGCGCTTGCCGAGCAGGTTCTGGCGGAACCGGCCCTGCTTGCCCTTGAGCATGTCGGACAGCGACTTCAACGGCCGGTTGCCCGGGCCGGTTACAGCCCTTCCTCTGCGGCCGTTGTCGAACAGGGCGTCGACAGCCTCCTGCAGCATCCGCTTCTCGTTGTTGACGATGATCTCCGGCGCGCCGAGGTCGAGCAGCCGCTTGAGGCGGTTGTTCCGGTTGATCACTCGGCGGTAGAGGTCGTTGAGGTCGCTCGTGGCGAAGCGCCCACCGTCGAGCTGCACCATCGGGCGGAGCTCCGGCGGAATCACCGGAACCGCCTCGAGCACCATCCACTCGGGCTTGTTCTCCGAGGTGATGAATGCCTGCACGACCTTGAGCCGCTTGATCGCGCGCTGCTGCTTCTGCCCCTTCGACGTCTTGATCATGTCGCGGAGCGTGATCGACTCCTGCTGGAGATCGAGATCGCGGAGCAGCTCTCGGATCGCCTCGGCGCCCATGCCGCCCCGGAAGTACACGCCGAAGCCGTAGGGCGACCCGAAGCGGTCCTTCAGCTCGCGGAAGATCTGCTCGTCGTTGACGACCTGCTTGACGTCGAGCTCGCGGAAGAGCTTCCAGGTCTCCTCGAGCCGACGGACGCCCTCGACGGCCGCGTCGCGCGCGTCGGCGCGGCGGCTCTCCATGTCGGCGACCATCTCCTTGACCTTGCCGGCCCACTGCTGGACGACCTCGAGGTCTTCCTTGCGGGCGCCCTCGACGAGGCACAGGTCGTAGGCGAGCTCGCGTACCTGGTCGGCGGTCGCGTCGCCCTCGGCGTGCTCCAGCACGTCGCGCAGGAGACCGGCGCCGGTCTCGCGGGCTCGGTCGAGGTTCTTCAGGTCGACGGACGAGACGAGCGCCGCGTCCTCCTCGCCGAGCTCCTCGCCGCCGAGCAGCTGATCGAGCAGCTTGTGGAGATGCTTCGTGATCGCGCCCTTCTTCGAGCCGGACGAGCGCTCGAGCTCCGACCGGAGCGGCTCGAGCGCGGCGCGGAGCTCGACCGCGGCGGTCGCCACGGACTCGATCTCGCGCGGGGCGAGTCGCCGGTCCTCGCGCGTCGCCGCCTGGCGGACGAGCTCGCGCAGGCGCTTCGGGTCCTCGCTGGTGATCGTCTTCGTCAGGCCGGGGAGGATCCCACTGGCCATCGTGCGCGCCTCGTCGAGCGTGGGAAGCGCCTGATCCTCGGCCCAGTTGGACAGACCACGGGCCCAGAACTCGTCGTCCTCGTCGAAGCCCTTGTCCTTGCCCTGATGGAGGAATGCGCGACGGCGCGCGAGCCGCTCGTCGAGCGCGGCGAGCTGCTCGTCGCGGTCGACGTTGATCTGCTCGGACTCGCCTCGGACCTTGTCCTCGAGATCGACGAGGTCGGCCGCGCGCTTCTCGCGGTCGACGCCCGTGACGATCGAGGCTGCGAAGTAGAGGACCTTCTCGAGCTCGCGCGGTGCGATGTCGAGGAGGTAGCCGATGCGGCTCGGCACGCCCTTGAAGAACCAGATGTGCGAGACGGGCGCGGCGAGGTCGATGTGACCCATCCGCTCGCGCCGCACCTTCTGGCGCGTCACCTCGACGCCGCAGCGCTCGCAGATGATCCCCTTGTAGCGGACGCGCTTGTACTTGCCGCAGTAGCACTCCCAGTCCTTCGTCGGACCGAAGATGCGCTCGCAGAACAGACCGTCGCGCTCCGGCTTCAGGGTGCGGTAGTTGATGGTCTCCGGCTTGGTGACCTCGCCCATCGACCAGTCACGGATCTGCTTCGGGGAAGCGAGACCGATCCGGATCGCGTCGAAGTCGTTGATGTCAATCTGCGCCAAGGGGCTTTCTCCTTCGGAGAAACCCCTGGGTGAGAGGTCTCTCCATCGTGTCTTCCGGAACGTCCTGAGTTCTCTAAACCGTTGTCCCTGCACCTAGGGAAATCGCGATAGCGATTTCCTCATTCCTCTACTTCCACGTCGACCGGCGCGAGCGCCTCGTCGGAAGGCTCTTCCTCGAGCGCCTCGTCGGAGGCCACGGCGAGGTCGCCGCCCTCTTCCACAGCGCCCTCCTCGACCTCCTGCGCGCTGCGTACCTCGGCCGCAGCCTGGCGGACGCTCGCGGGTGAGAGGTCGATGCCGAGCTCCTCCGCCGCGCGGAGCAGCTCGTCGTCCTCCTCGCGCACCTCGACCTCGCGGCCCTCGTCGGAGAGGACGTGGACGTCGAGCGAAAGGGACTGCATCTCCTTCAGCAGCACCTTGAAGGACTCGGGGATCGAGGGCTCGGCGATGTTCTCGCCCTTCACGATCGCCTCGTAGGCCTTGACGCGACCGATCGTGTCGTCGGACTTGATCGTGAGCATCTCCTGGAGGGTGTACGCGGCGCCGTACGCCTCGAGCGCCCACACCTCCATCTCGCCGAACCGCTGTCCGCCGAACTGCGCCTTGCCGCCCAGCGGCTGCTGGGTGACGAGAGAGTACGGGCCCGTCGAACGCGCGTGGATCTTGTCGTCGACGAGGTGGAGCAGCTTGAGGATGTACATGTAGCCGACGGTCACCTTCTGCTCGAAGGGCTGGCCCGACTTGCCGTCGTAGAGCTGCACCTTCCCCGAGCAGCGGCGGCCCTCGGTGCGGCTGCCGTCGACCTTCATCGCGATCGCGTTGCTGTTCGACGCCCACGACACGAGCGCGTCGTCGACGTCTGCCTCGGTCGCGCCGTCGAAGACCGGCGTCGCGACGGCGCGCGGGTCGGGCGCGTTGATCGGGGCGCGCGGGTTGACCGGCTCGCCCTCCTCGAACACCCCGTGGGCCGCAGCCCACCCGAGGTGGGTCTCGAGGATCTGGCCGATGTTCATCCGGCTCGGCACGCCGAGCGGGTTGAGCACGACGTCGACCGCCCGGCCGTCCTCGAGGAACGGCATGTCCTCCTCGGGGACGATCTTCGCGATGACGCCCTTGTTGCCGTGGCGGCCGGCGAGCTTGTCGCCCTCCGCGATCTTGCGCTTCTTCGCGACGAACACCCGGACGAGCTCGTTCACGCCCGGCGACAGGTCGTCGCCGGCGTCGCGCGAGAACGTCTGGACGCCGATCACCTTGCCGCCCTCGCCGTGCGGGACCTTCAGCGAGGTGTCACGCACCTCGCGGGCCTTCTCCTTGAAGATCGCGCGGATGAGCTTCTCCTCCGCCGTCAGCTCGGTCTCGCCCTTGGGCGTGACCTTGCCGACGAGCAGATCGCCGGAGCCGACCTCGGCCCCGATGCGCACCACGCCGCGCTCGTCGAGGTTCGCGAGCGACTCCTCCGAGCGATTGGGGATGTCGCGCGTGATCTCCTCGTCGCCGAGCTTCGTCGAGCGCGCGTCGATCTCGTACTCGTGGATGTGGATCGAGCTGAGCACGTCGTCCTTGACGAGCCGCTCCGAGAGCACGATCGCGTCCTCGAAGTTGTAGCCCTCGAACGGCATGAACGCGACGAGCAGGTTCGCGCCGAGCGCGAGCTCGCCGCCGTCGGTGGCCGACCCGTCCGCGAGCACCTCGCCGGTCTGCACCTTCTCGCCGAGCGAGACGACCGGCTTCTGGTGGATGAGCGTGCCCTGGTTGGAGCGCATGAACTTCGTGAGCGGGTACTCGTCCCGCGTGCCCCTGCCCTCGATCACGATCTTTTCGGCGTCGACGTCGATCACCGTGCCCGGGTTCCGCGCGAGCACGACGTCGCCGGTGTCGATGGCCGCGCGGTACTCGAGCCCCGTGCCGACGAGCGGCGCCTGCGGGATCATCAGCGGCACGGCCTGCTTCTGCATGTTCGCGCCCATCAGCGCGCGGTTCGCGTCGTTGTGCTCGAGGAACGGGATCAGCGCGGTCGCCACCGAGACGATCTGCGCCGGCGAGACGTCCATGTAGTCCACGGCGTCCGCGCGGGAGATCACTGCCTCGCCCGCCGCCGAGCGGCAGAGCACCTGGTCGTTGACGAACTTGCCCGTCTTCGGGTCGATCGGCTCCGAGGCCTGCGCGATCGTGAAGAGCGCCTCGCGTGAGGCGTCGAGGTACACGATCTCGTCGGTCACCTTCCCGCTCTTGACGACCCGGTACGGCGTCTGGATGAAGCCGAACTCCGACACGGTCGCGTACGAGGCGAGCGCACCGATCAGGCCGATGTTCGGGCCCTCCGGCGTCTCGATCGGGCACATGCGGCCGTAGTGGGTCGGGTGGACGTCGCGCACCTCGATCGGCGCGCGCTCGCGGGTCAGGCCGCCGGCGCCGAGCGCCGAGAGGCGGCGTCGGTGCGTGAGACCGGACAGCGAGTTCGTCTGGTCCATGAACTGCGACAGCTGCGAGGAGCCGAAGAACTCCTTCAGGGCCGCCACGACCGGACGGATGTTGATGATCGTCTGCGGCGTGATCGTGTCGACGTCCTCGGTCGTCATCCGCTCGCGCACGACGCGCTCCATGCGGTAGAGGCCGACGCGGAACGCCTCCTGGATCA